>Ga0075428_100000496_pt1 | contig 39850 bp, 24 predicted proteins | sample RhiMetdeltSRZDD2_FD_75291 | JGI IMG/M metagenome (GOLD analysis project Ga0075428, IMG submission 75291) | Populus rhizosphere microbial communities from Tennessee, USA - Rhizosphere MetaG P. deltoides SRZDD2 | ecosystem: Host-associated > Plants > Roots > Rhizosphere > Soil | place: USA... | reverse complement strand
CATGATGCACCGGCCCGACATGTGGCCTTCAATAGTGCGAATAGAAGCCAGCGGAGTCGTTCGTCATCGCCAGACCGAGCAGCACCAAGGCGCTTGACGGAGGTGGCCCTCTCATAGAAGAGCACGCGATGGCATGGCAGACAGGCTTTGCCGCGAAACGTCCGCGCGGTGCCATGGTTGTGTTCGCCGGGCTGGTGCTGCATCGTGGTGCCGTGCTTTCCGCCACAGCTCCGCCGACGCGGCGCCAGCACCTCTCCGCGCTGGCGCTGGCCTTCTTGTGTGCGGTCCTGTTCCTGCGCGACGGTCTCCTGCCCGGGCGCGCGCTCGTGCCACACCCGGTCGAGCTGTTCGACGTGCACATGGCCGAGGCGATCGGAAACGGCACGTTCGATCCGGCCACGGCCTACCGCGGCAACCTCGGCATGGCCGACAAGTACATGCAGTCGCTGTGCTGGGACCGCGTCATGCAGGACCGGTTCGCCGCCGCGGAGTGGCCACGCTGGACCCGCGACATCGGCAGCGGCGCGCCGTTCGTGCCGCAGATGGCGCAGCCCTGGCAACCGATCAACCTGCTGCTGCTCTTCTTGCCGAGCGAACAGTGGTATGGCTGGTGGTATCTCGTGCACCTCGTGCTGTTCGGCTACTTCGCGTGGGTCTTCCTGCGCCGCCTCGGTTGTCGACACGCGAGTGCCTTGTTCGGGCTCGTCGCCGCCGTGCTCGGCACGTGGACGCAGTGCAAGCTGCACCACAACGTGATCCTGACCGCGGCCTTGTCGGTGTGGCCGATGTTGACGGCCGTGCACGACCTCGTCGCCGCACCGGGTGCCGGCGCGGTCCGCCTGCGCACGATCGGGTGGCTCGCGTTGTGGACCGGTCTGTCGTGGTCGTCGGGGTTCGTCGTCGTGAGCCTGCAGGCGACGTGGCTCGCGATGCTCTGGTCGCTCTTCCTCGCGGTGCGGAAACCCCGCGGCGAACGCCTGCGTGGCCTCTTGCCGGTGGGCCTCGGTCTCGCGCTCGGTGGCGCACTCGCCACGGCGAACATGCTGCCGATCCTGATGGCGGCCGAGGTGGCGGCGCGCAGCGGGGTCTTCGATCTGCAGCGTCTGGCCGACCACGGCCTCGAGTGGGACCACGCGCTCTCGCTGTGCTGGCCCGACCTGTTCAGCTGGGCTGCCGACCGCATCTACGAACCGCGCCCCGATGAGCCGTTCCAGTGCTACACGCACACGCCGTGGAGCCAGCTCGTGCTGTTCGCGCAACCGCTGAGCCCGGCCGACGGCAGCGCCTTCCAGAGCTGGGTCGAGACTTCGTTCTCGATCGGCGCCGCGGGACTCGGCTGTGTCTGTCTCGCACTGTTCGACCAGAGCCGGCGCACCGTGGTCGCCTTCTTCGCCGCAGGGGCCCTGCTCGCGTTCGGCATCGCGACGGCGGACCGGCCGTTCCTCTGGCTCGCCGCGATCGTGCCGGGTCTCGGCGCCGGCGATCTGCGCCGCCTGCTGTTCGTCGTCGCCACGTGTCTCGTCGTGCTCTCTGCGCTCGGCGCCGACGCGCTGCTGTGCGCGCGGCCGCGATGGCCGCTGCGCGCGCTGCTCGGCACGGTGGCCGCGGCCTCGCTCGTGGCCGTCTTCTGGCTGCAGCAGAACGCCGAGCCCGAGGCGTTCGTGCATGCCTACGCGAGACTCTACGCGGCCGACGCCGGCCATCCCGACGTGATCAAGCTCGGCGGCACTGCCGAGCTGATCGCTGCCAAGGTCATCGAGGTGGCCGCTCCAGGCGAGGTGCAGCAGAACCAGCACATGCTCGCAACGACCGCGTGGCGCGCGCTGGTTGCTGCGCTGGTCGCGATCGCCGCAACGTTCTTGCGACCCCAGAAGTGCATGCTCGTGCTCACAGCACTCAGTGCCGTGGAGCTGCTGCACACTGGCCTCGGTCCCGTGCAGACGGTTCCGGCCCGATCCGTCGCGACGCCGCCCAAGGTGTTGTTGCCCGTGCTCGCGGCTCCGGCGCAAAACGGCGTCCGGCCGCGGTTGCAGCGACTCGTCGTCGACCGCGGCGCCCCGAACGTGGCTGCGCTGCCAGGCAACTTCCCGGGGTATCTCGGCATCGAAGATGCGAGCGCCTACAACCCGCTGTCGCCCGCGCGATTCGAGGAGTTCTTCAACGCGATCGAACCCGATCGGCCCGGCAAGCACGACGTCGATCACGCGGGCGCCGGCGTCGGTTCGTTCCACGACCCGATTTCGCTGGGGCACCCGCTCTGCGACCTGTTCGGCATCCGCTTCGTGCTGACGCGCAGCGACGTGGAGGCCCGGGAGGGACTAGAGGACCGCACGCCGCCTGGCACGGGCGGCTACCGCCTGCTCGAACGCACGACCACGCTGCCGCGCGCGACGTTCGTACGCGAGATCGACGTGCTGACCGACAAGAACGAGCGCCTCGCGGTGTTGCACGATTGGAACCGCGACGTGCGCCACCGCGTGGTGCTCGAGGACCCGACCTGCAAGCGCCCGGCCGGGATGGACGCCGGCGAGCCCTTCGTCGCGATCGACGAACACCGCGACGAACGTGTCGCCGTGACCGTGAGGACGCAAGCCGATGGTTACCTGCGTCTCCACGATCCCTACGACGCGGGCTGGCGCGTCAGCGTCGACGGCGCCGAGCAGACGCTCTACGTCGCGGACCACTACCTGCGCGCCGTCTACGTGCCGCGGGGCGACCACACGGTCGTGTTCACCTACGACGGCGCGCGCGTCGTCTGGCCGCTTCGCGTGAGCCTCATGGCACTGGTGATCGTCGTCGTGTTGCTGTGCCAGGGTCTGCGGAGGCAACCGTGAAGGACCGCGCCGTACAGGTCGCGGTGCTGACGCTGTGCCTGCTGCCGCTGTTGTGGTTGTGGCCCTCGGTGTTCGGCGGTCGCACGTTCGTGCCCTACGACCTCGCCGAGTTCCCGCCCGCGAGCCTGCTGCTCACGCCCGAGCAGTACGAGGCGACGCGCGACGGCGCCAACCACGACGTGACCGAACCGCCGCCCTGGTTCGTGCCCGAGATGAAGCTCGCGGGCGACGAATTGCGCAGCGGCCGTCTGCCGACCTGGAATCCGCACGCTCGCACGGGCGCGCCGCTGCACGCACACGGCCTGATAGGCCTCTGTTACCCACCGAACTGGATCGCGTTGTTCGCGCACGACCCGGCCAGCCGGCTCGTCGTGCTCGCGTGGATCAGCACAGCACTCGGCGGCCTGTTCGCGTTCGGCCTGTTGCGCCGTGTCGGCCTGTCTGTGCTGCCCGCGTGGTTCGGCGCGATGTTGTTCCAGCTGTCGGGCCCGATGGCCGCGAACAGCTTCTTCTGGATGCGGCTGGCGAGCTACGTCTGGCTGCCCGGTGTGTTGTGGGCGCTGCTGTGCCTCGCGCGAGGTGATCGGATGCGGCCGGGGCCGCTCTGCGCCGTCGCGGTCTCGTTCGCGATGACGTGGCTCGGCGGCTTCCCGCCGTTCGCGATCACGACGTCGGTGTTCGCGGGTTTCCTGTTGCTGTGGCTCGTCGGCGAACGCGTGGTCGCCGGAGCGCGGGCCGAAGCGGCCCGGCTCGGTCTGCGGCTTGGCTGTGGTCTGCTGCTCGGTGCCCTGCTCGCGATGCCGCAGGTGCTGCCCTCGATGCAGTTCTTCGCGCAGAGCGCGCGCACCACGGACCCGAAGCTCGCGGAGATCGCCGGCAGCGCATTCGAGACCTATGGCCTCTCCGGCTACCTGGTGCCGGACCTCGTGAGCCATCCGACGCTTACCGCCGAGATGCCATACGCGCTCGCGCCGATGGCGCTGCTGCTCAACACGCGCCTCGCCGACGGCAAGCCAGCGGAACCGAACTACAACTACACCGAGTACGCGGTGTTCGTCGGCACGCTGGGCTTCCTGCTCGCTTGCGCTGGCGCGGTGCGCGGTCGCGGACAGCTGCGGGCATTCGCGATCACGGCGTTCGTGTTGTCGATGGGACTCGCGTTGTTCCTGCCCGGCGTGAACCTGCTGTTCCTGCTGCCCGTGATCAAGAACGTCGCGCCGATGCGCTGGCTCGCGCCGGCCACGCTCGTGGTGGCGTGGCTCGCGGCGCTCGGCTTCGACCGCCTGCGCGAGCACACCCGCCGCCTGCCGCTCGCGCTCGTGGCAGCCGCGTTCGCCCTTGCGGGTCTCGTACTGTACGCAACCGGTCGACCCGCCGCCGATCCGGCCGCGGCCGTGCAGTGCATCGCCGAGCACTTCGGCGTCACAAACGAGAAGGTCGTGGAGCACGTGCATCCCGACAAACCACCCTTCGACCGCTTCGCGCGCGCTTTCGACCACGCGCGGCACGAAGGCCGGGAAGCTGCGTCGTGGCTCGCGCTGATCGGCGGCTTGCTGGCGGGACTCGCGTTCGCGCGTGGCGCACCGCTGCGACAAGGCCTCCTGCTCGCGGGCTGCGGTCTCACGGCGTTGCAACTCGGCTGGCACGGCGCCACCGTGACGCGCGGCGTCTTGCTGGCGCAACCGACCGACACGCCCGTGCACGCGTTCCTGCGCGAACGCGCGAGCGAGGCCGCCGCCGACGGCGGCTTTGCGATCCTGCGCGCGAGCGTCGAGCCGGCGTTGCCGAGCCAGCTGCCGCCGGGGCAGCTCATGGTGCCGGGCATCCGCGATCTGCACTTCTACACGCACTACGATGCGCACTCGGCCGAGCCGATCTGCGAGCTGCTCGGCAGGTGGTGGGGAAAGCAGACCGCCGCGAAGGGATACCTGACGCTGTCATTGCCCGACGCGCTGCCGACCCCCTCGGAGAGAGCCGCCGCAGCGCGTGGCGAGCCGGTCGCGACCTACGCGTTCGCGAGCCCGCTCGAGCACCCGCTGCTCGATCTGCTCGGGGTGCGCTACGTGCTCGCGACCGAACCGCTGGCCCATGCCGGAACACGCGTCGGCCCCGAGCTGCGCGGCCCGAGCGGTGAGTTCTTCGTGTTCGAGCGGCCGCACGCGCTGCCGCGCGCGTTCACGGTGAACGAGCTGCGCGCGTTGCCGACCGACGCCGAGGTGCTGCGCGCGCTCGTGGATCCGGGCTTCGAACCGCGGGCCGCTGCCTACGCGCTCGCCGCGGATCTCGCGGACCCCGCCCCACCTCGCGCCAGCGACGCGGCCCAGCGCCCCGTGCGTTTCGTCTCCGATCTCGCGACTGCCGTGGAACTCGACGTCGGCGCAGGCGGAGCACCGTGGCTCGTGCTCGCCGACACGTTCCTGCCCGGCTGGGTCGCCATGATCGACGGTGTGGAAACACCGATCCTGCGGGTCAACCACAGCCAGCGCGCCGTGAGGCTGCCCGCGGGCCCCTGCCGCGTGCACTTCGCCTACACCTGCCCGGGCCTCCGGATGGGAACCATGCTGGCGGGAATCGCGACAGCCGCGTTGCTCGCGGCAGCGATCTACGGCCGCTACCGCAGTCGCGCGACCCGTGCACTCGACTCTCAAGCGCTGATGTAGAAAGCGACGAAACAGCAAGGGTGCACCCCGACTCCTGTTCGCAGCCCCCGGAGGACGCTTGAGCCTCTACGGTAGCGGTCGTTGGGAAGGCATCTGCGCCGTCGTCTTGATCGCGCTGCTCGTGCTCGTCGTGCACGCCGTCGGTTCGTTCCAGGTGTTCGGCTTCGAGGCCGACTTCCTGACCTCGACCTGGATGGCCGCGGTGCCCGCGATCGCCGGCATGACCTGCTACCGCTTGTTGCGCGCGCAGCACCGCAGCCGTTTCTCGTCGTTCCTCGGGGGTCTCGCGTATGCGTGGTCCCCCTGGCTCGTCGCGATGGCGATGGCGCCGCGCGAACAGCTCGCGGTGGCGCTCGCCCCGATGTCGCTCGAGGCCGCGTTCCGCTGCGCGCATCCGTCGATGCGCAGCATCTGGCTGCCGTGGGCCGGCTTGTGCCTCGCGCTGCCGTTCGCGGCCGGCGCCTCGGTCGTGGCGATGCTCGCGGCGTTGTTGGCGGTCGCATCGTTCTGGCACACGGTCGCTCACGGCGACCAGAGCGACGAAGCGCCGCCCGTGGCCGGCATTCTGCTCGCGGCGCTCTGTGGGACCTGTGCCGCGGTATCGCTCGCGTGGCTCGACTTGTTGGCCCCACTGTTCGGTCCGGCCACGACGCTGACGTCCGCGGAAGTGTTGTCCGCCTACCGGCCCGGTCCGCCGTCGCTGGATGCGGCCTCGTTCCTGCGCGTGCCGGGCCCGCTGCTGATCGTGTTCGCCGTGCTCGGCCTGATGCGGCGGCAGCGTCACGTGCGGGTCCGCTTCTGGTGCTACATGGCGATCCTCGGATCGCTGCCGACCTGCATCACGCTGCTGCCGTGGACGCCGGACTGGTGGGACAGCGCGCTCGCAACGGCACCGATGCTGCCCGCGTCGTCGTGGTGGTTGACGCTGCTCGCGATCACCGTGCTCGGCGCCGCGGGCCTCGACGACTTCCTCGATCTGCCGCTGCGCCGCCGCACGGCCTTGGCGTGGCTGTTCGCGTTCACGGTGCTGAGCTCGCCGTTGGTGCCGACGTTCGGCTCCGTGGCGCCGACGCTCGAGTGGCCGATCACGGGCACGTTCTTGCTCATGGCGCTGCTGCTGAACACCTGGCGGCGGCTCGGCATCCTCGGCTTCAAGCGCCTGCTCGCGATCGCGTCGATCCTCGTGCTCGCGATTCCGCTACTGCAGGTGTTGCCGATCCCCCCCGTGGTGGTCGAGCCCACGCCGGACACCGAAGGCGCGCCATCGCTCTATTTCGGGCCGCTGCTCGTGGCCCACCCGTTCTGGCACTACTCGGGTTTGCTCGCCGTGGTCGCCGGAAGCTGCCTCGTCGCCGTGTACACGTTCTTCCTGCGCAAACGCCATGCGAGGGCCGTGCCGACGGCAGCGAAGGCCGCCATCAAGAAGAAGACGCGCCCCTCCCAGCCCTCGTAGGCGAAGCCGCCGAGCAGGCCGCCGAGCACCATGCCGATGCCCGAAGTCGACGCGCCGAGCAGACCCTGGGCCGTCGCATGCTGGTGGACCGGCACGCGGCGTTCGATCGCACGCAGCGAACCGAGATAGGTGCAGCTGAAACTCAGCCCGTGCAGCCAGTTCGCGGCCGCGAGCACGGGCACGGCCACGCATTCTGCGAACACCGTCCAGCGCACGACCGCGGCGACTCCGCCGATCATGAGCAGCGTGGTCGCGCGCAGGCGATCGACAGTCTTCGACGCGATGAAGAACAGCACGATCTCGGCGAGCACGCCTTCCGCCCACAGCGCCCCCGCCACGTCGCTGCCGATGCCGTGCCTTGCCCAGTGCACCGTCGACAGCGTGTAGTAGACCTGATGGCTGCCCTGGATCAGCGCCGCAGACGCGAGCAGCAGCACGAACGGACCCGACCGCAGCAGCGACGCGATCGGCGCGCGCTCGGCCGGCACCGGCAGCCGCTGTGGTGCAGGCGACGCAGGCAACAGCGTGCTGGCCGCCGCCGTCGCGCAGAGACCCACCAGCAGGATGCCGAAGACCGCGCCATGACCAGACCGCGCCAACCACCATCCCGCGGCGAGGATCACGACCAGAAACGACGTCGAACCGACCAGACGCAGGCGCCCGTAGGCGAACGAGTTTCTCGCCGCGGCCGCCATCGCGACGGTGTCCGCGATCGGGTGCATCGGCGGGTAGAGACACCCGAACAAGAACGCGCACGCGCACAACCAGGGTTCTCCGAACGCCACGCCGAACAACAGGAACGCGCAGAAACTCGCGATCGAGAGCTGCATCAGGACGCGTCGCGGCTGCTGCGTGCGATCCACGCGGCCCGACCACAGCGGGCCGGCCACGGTGCGGGCGATCGTCTGGGCCGCCATCACGACGGTGACCGCACCGGGGCTCAGGCCCCGCTCGTCGTGCAGCCAGACCGGAAAGAACTGCATGTACACGCCGAGCACGGCGAACGACGCCGCGTAGAAGGCGGCGAGGCCGAGCCAGCTCCGCAGCGGGCTCGGGTCGGCAGCGGATGCGGACACGCGCGCATCGTGCCCTGACGATCGGTCCGAAGCTACCGCTGCACGAACACGCCGCCGTTCTCTTCCGCGAGGCGCCGCAGCAGGTCGGCACCCTCGCCGACGCCCGTGAACACCGTATTGATGCGCACCTTCGCATACCTGTTCGCCTCGCGCACGACCTGCAGCAGCAGGTCGCCGTCCTTCAGCTGGCCAGCGGTCGGCTCGCCGTCGCTGAGCACGAACAGTTCGTCGATCCTCGTCGTCACTCGCTCCCCGTAGCGTTGCTCGCGCAGCTGCAGCGCCGTTGCGAGTCCATCGAAGAGGTTCGTAGCCCCCTTCGGCTGCAAGCGGCTCAACAGTTCGGTCAACGAACGCATCGTGTGCGGCGTCGGCTTCACGGGCACGCTGGTCCACGCGTGTGCGCGGTCCGCGAACGTGAACAGGCTGTAGGTCGAGTCGGGCGGCATGGCCTGTACGGCGACGACGATCTGTTCCTTCGCGGCGCCGAGCCGCGTCGCATTGCCGCGCCCCTTGCGCGTCGCGGCGACCGTGCCGCTCGGCGCATCCTCCATGCTGCCGCTCGTGTCGATCAGGAACCCGACCGCGCTGCCCGTCACCTGGAGGCCGAAGAACGACGCTCGCGTGGTCTCGGGGCGGTTCTTCGCGAGCGTGGTCGGCACGACGATGTGGTCCTTCTCGCGCTCCCAGAACTCCTTCCAGGCCTTCGCATCCTCCTGGATCATCGCACCGGTCATCTGCCGCAACAGCGTGGCCGCGCGTTCGCGCAGCAGCGGCGACGCGCGCTTGTTGATCGCCTCGACCAGCGCATCGGGTGTCTTGGCCTGCAGGTCGAGCGCTTCGATCAGCACCGGGATCGCCGCCTTGTGCGGGAACGCATCGACGAGGTCGAGCAGGTCCATGTCGGTGCGCCATCCGGACTGTCCGAACTGCTCGAGTGCCCGGGCCAACATCTCCTCGCGCAGGACCGGATCGAGATCCTTGGCCGCCCGCAGCTGGCTCAGCAGCAGGCGCACGAGCGCCTGCGACACGGCGCCGTGGCGTTCCCTCTCGAGCCTCGCAACGACCTTGCGCAGCGAGTCCTGCCGCGGTGCCTGGCTCATCGATTCGGCTGCCGCGAGACGCACGCGCGGATCCGCATCAGCGAGCGCCGCTTCGAGCGTGCCGCGGAACACGGGCAAGCCCTTGCCGCCGATCAATCGCAGCGCGGCCACGCGCCGCGCCGGTCCGACCGTGAGCCCGTGCTCGTCCGCAGCCGCCTGCTCCTGCGCCCCGAGGACTGGCACGCGTTCACCCGCCGCGGCTCGCAGCACGAGCCACCAGGCACCATGGTCGTTCATGCGCATCACGCACCAGTGGCCCAGTTCCCTGAGCATCAGCGCTTCGTGGTCGAGGAACGTTCCCTCGAGGCCCGTAGCACAGAGCCCCAGCACGGCGTCGGCCAGTTCGGCCGACGGTTGCGACTCGGCGAAGAACAGCAGCTTCTGCAGCATGTCGAGATGCGTGCAGCGTTCGTAGTCGTTCTGCGTCACGCGGTCCGCGCGCCGCGCTGCCTCGACGTAGCGTGGCTGCAGGTTCATGCCGCTGCGCAGCAGGCCCTTGGGGCCGAACTTGTCGTGTTCGTATTCGCGCACCCACTCGCGGATCGCCTCCGCTACGGCGCTCGAGATCTCTGCATCGCGGACCGCAGCTTTAGGCGACTCTTGCGGAATCAGCGGAAGGCCGATGCCGAGAACGGTCAGGATCGGCAGGGATGCGCGGGCAAGCATCGTGCACCATGGCAACGGAGGTCAGAGGGGGCGTGCCGAGCATATCGCGAACGGGGTCGTGGGGGTCTTGGCCTGACAGCGGGTAGCTCGAACTACCTACATGCTTGCCCAGCGCGGCGCGTTCGCCGATAACAGGCGCCGTCACAACGGGGGCGATCGGTTTCGACCGGATGCCGACTCGACCTGGGTGGCGCGCCGAGGGCCGGGCACCTCGTAAATCCGACCGGAAAAAACCAAGTGCCAACCAGCACTACTCCCTCGCTGCCTAAGAACTAGGCAATGAGCGCCGAGGTCCCTTCGCCTGCGGGGGGCCGAGGCGTCACACAGCAGGCTGGTCGTTGAGTGGCTGCTCGGCCTGCTCGCGACGAGAAACAGTCGAGCTGGTTGCTGGAGATCCTGTTCGTCGGAGCTCCGGTGGCGACACCAAACGACGGACTATGCGCGTAGAGGCCCAGGACGGAGCATCTCGGGACGCGGGTTCGATTCCCGCCGCCTCCACCACTTCCCCGCGCTTCGCGCGGGGAAGTTTGTGACGGTGCGCGCATCGGGATTCCCGGCCTCTTCAGCGCAACGGCAGGTTCACGACGATCGGCGGGCCGCTCGGGTCGCCACCAGGCACGATCACCTCGCCGTCGGCAACCAGCCCCTTTGCCGTGAGCGCGTACACGCGGTGCGTGCCCGGCGGTAGGCCGAGCTCGATCCTGTACGCGAACTCCATCGGGACACCCAGGGCAAGAGCCACCAGCTGGCCGCCGTCCTGCCCGTCGATGCGGAGCCGGAGCCGCGTGCGGGCGTGCTGATCGGGCAGCACGAACGTGAACGAGCAGGTGCGCGCCGGTCGCAAGTCCACGATCAAGTCCGTTCGCGGGTTGGCCGTCACCGCGACTGTGCGCCGTTCGGGCAGGAAGTCGACGCCTTCGATCATGACCTCGTACTCGTCGGGCGCGAGTTGCACGGTTGCCACGCCGCCTGCTGCCACGGACATCGCTGCGAACTTGACGTGACCGTGGTGCGTGTGCACCAAGGGCTGACCTACCAAGCGCACGGGCTTGCCGTCGGTCCGACGCATGTGGACTCGCAGTTCGCGGAGCGGAGCGGCCAGCAGGGAACCCAGGTCGCGCGTCTCCCCGGCATCGAGATGGATGGTCGTCAGCCGTGAATGCCAGCGGTCGTGAGGTCGGATGGCGAACAGCGCGTAGTCGCCGGGCGGCAGCCGGTCGATCGCGAAGCGACTCCTGGCATCGAGGCCGATCCGTTCGAAGCGACGCAGGAGCAGCCGGCAGAGATCGACGTAGATCGGCGCATCCGGCGTGCAGGCGTCGAGGACGAAACCGCGGACGCTGCAAGTGCGCGCCGCGGGCGGGATCGTCAGCGACAGTTCGGGGCCCTCGGGGGTCACGGCGTCGCTCACGGCGCCGGCGAATCCGCGCTCCAGCATCGCGATGCAGCGGTAGGCGACGCCCGGGCGCACTGGCAACGCGAACCGGCCGTGTTCGTCGGTGACGGCTCGCACGAAGTCGTCGCGCATGTCCCACCACTCGAACTCTGTTGGCATGCTGCGCACCTCGATCCCGCTGACCGGCGCGCCTTCGTCGTCCACGACCCGACCCCGGAGCTTGCACGGCTCGTGCTGGTCCGGCTCCAGATCGACTTCCGCGAGCTGGCCCTCGACGACTTCGAGCGTGGTCCTGCACAGGATCTGCGGTTGGCCTGGGTGAAGCAGACGGAGCTCGACGACGCCTGGGAACACATGCTCGAGGCAGTAGGTACCGTCGGCTTGCACCGCCGTCGTTGCAGCAAGGATGCCCAGGATTCCGGCCGTGGCATCCGGTCGCTGCGGCTCGGCGATGACGATCGTGTTCGCTGGCGCATGTCCCCGAACAGTTGCGCCGCGAGGCAGACGAAGGTCGACGCGGGCCGTCGCACCGGGCCCGACCTCGACGCTCGCTACCTGTGCGCACGTCCCTGCACCGCGGGCCGCGACCAGGTGAGGACCCGGCTCGAGCCCCGACAGCGAAAAGTGCCCGTGCGCATCGGCACGTTGGTACGACGGCGCTGTCGTGCGGGGGCCATACGTGGCGCGCAGGGGGAACGTGCCAACCAGTAGACCCGCGACTGGCGCACCGCTGCTCGTCGCGATGGAGCCTTCGATGCCGCCGGGTGACGGCCAGAGCACCAGGCGCGGCCGCGCGGATTTTAGTTGGGTTTCGCAGTGCGTACCGGACCGGGCGTAGCCGGGTGCCGTTGCCCACACGGTGGTCCTCTGGTGCAGGGTACGCACGAAGAATGTTCCGTCCGCCGCGGAATGGGCCGCCACGTAGCCTGGGGTCGCCTCACCGCCGCCGGACGACAGCCAGATCTCTGCGCCCTCGACCGGATGGCTTTCGTTGTCGACGACGATGCCTGCCATCTCGCAGACGGCAACCAGCTGCTCAGTGCGCTCGACGCGTCCCCTTGCGACGACCGCGAACTCGGCGGATTGCACGAGGCCATCGTCGAACAGCAGGCGCGCCGTGCCGGCTGGAACGCCGTCGAAGAGCACGGTGCCGTTGTCATCGGTCCAGCCCTCGCGCACGGTCTCGAACCAGGTGTGTAGCAGGGATGTGCCCGCGCAATACCCGGTCTGGATGCGCAGGCTCTGGTGCGCGGCCGGCTGCGAAGAGTCGGCCCAGACCAGCTGCACCCGCACGCCGCCGCGACTCGCGGATGGATCCGCTGGGACGGGGACACGTCGCAGCGGCGAATCGGTCGCGTCCGGTGCCGTGGGGGTCGTTGGCACCGGGGCAGGGCCCGCGACGAGCTGCGATGCTTGCGCGGGGTCCGGGCCCGGCCCGCTGCCCAACGCGAGCCACAGGGCGGCGACCAACCCGAGCGGTGCGAGCAGCGCGAGTGCCCCGCGCTGCCCGGTGCGCAGGGCGCGCAACGGCTGCCGCTTCACCGGAGTCGTTGTGCCAGTCGATGGTGGCGTCTGCCGGGCATCATCCGAGCCCGTGGCGTCGACCGCTGCACCCTCGGCAGCGCGCGCCGACGCGACCGAGAGCAGCGCGATGACCAACGGCCCGAAGCCTGAGGGTAGCGTATCGCGCAGCAGACGAAGGCCGCGCCAGAGCTGGGTCCGGATGCGTCCCGCCGGCCGCTCGAGGGCCTGCGCGATCTCCTCCGGGCGTTTGCCGTCGCGCAGGTGCAGCGCCACCACTTCGCGATAGGTCGGCGGCAACAGATCGATGCCACGATCGATCGTCGCGCGGACCAGTTGACGGTCGACCAGGACCGACGGCTCGGACTCGCTCTGCGCGGTCAGTCGCGCCCAATCGATCTGCCGCGACCGCGCCCTGCTGCGATGGCGATGCAGGTTGTAGAGGATGCCGACCAGCCACGGCACCAGTGATCGCCCGGGCTCGAAGCGGTGGCGCGACTCGATCGCCGACACAAACGTGTCCTGCACCAGCTCGGCCGCTTCTTCGGCGCGTCGCGTCAGCAGGCGCGCCGTGCGCAACAGTTCCGGCGCGACGAGGTCGAACGCCTCGGCGAGTGCTTTGTGCGAGCCTTCGGCCGCGAACTGCGCGAAGCGTTCGCTGGCGAGCGAGTCGGAGTGTTGCAAGCGCACCTCGAGAAGACCCGCGCGTGCAAGGGCGCGCGCGTCGGTACGTGTGCTGTAGCGGAGGACCGCGCGCGGGGCAACCGGACCCGGGCGTGGCGCAGGTTCGGGACAGGAATTCCGGCCCGTCAGTGTAACGCCGGGCGGTGCGCGGCAAAGAAACTGGTTTTGCTCACGGTGCCGGACACGGATCCGTGCGAACCGGATCACCGATTCTCGACGAGCCGCGTGACGTCGTGCCGGTCTCTGCAAAGGGACGAGAACTTCATCCGGATCGAGATCGTCGCGGGGTTCCGCGCGGTCCGTAACTGCAGCTTGTGCTTCCTCCCCCCGTGCACGGGGAAGACGGGGGTTGCTCGTCCTTCCTCGTCCACGAAACGCCACTCAGGAGCAGGGTCATGAAGAGGTTCCACGCCAGCCGTCTGGCTGCGCCAACGGCATTCCCACGTCCTTTCGTCGCCGCGTTACTGGCACTGCTCGCCGTTCCGCTCGCAGCGCAGACGCCCCATCCCGGCAATGTGCCGGCTACGCCGAGCGTCGATCAATCGGCCCTGCACGGCACCAATCCCGGGACCCAGACGGGCCTCCCGAACCAGAACTTCTTCGACAACACGAAAGGCAATCTGGTCCGCCATCAGCTCGGGCACATCCAGCCGATCGCCGTGTCCGGCAACTTCCTCTTCGCTCCGAACAATGCGGGGCAGCGGCTCGCGAAGGTCGACCTGTCCAACAACTCGCTGGTCTTCGAGATCCCGACCGGCCCCGGCATCACGTCCCTCGCGATTCACCCCATCACCGGCGAGGTCTGGGCCGTCGACAGCGTCAACGGGTGCGTCAGCGTCATCGACCCGAATCTGCCGTGCATCATGCGCACGATCCAGGTCGGCAAGGAACCGCACGGCATCGCCATTCTGGACGACGGCAGCCGCGCCTACGTCACCTGTTCGGCGAGCAACTGGGTCGACGTGATCGATTGCGCTACTTATCTGACCGGCAGGTCGATCCCTATTCCCGCGCGCGCTCCGCGCGGCATCGCGATCGACGCCAACGGCATGGTGTGGGTGGCGCCCCTGTTCTCGGGCAACAACACGACGGCGAAGAAGACGACGCCGAACATAGCACCCATCGGCGTCTTCAGTTCGCAGCAGGTGATCACGCCGACCTCGCCAGCGAATCCCCTGGATGACGAGGATCTGTTCGCAATCGATTCTGCGACCGACAGGCTCGTCAAGAACCAGACGCGGAGGGGCCTCGGCACGATTCTGCTCAACGTGCATGCGCGCCCCAACTCGACCGAGCTGTGGATCCCGAACACCGACGCGCTCAACCTCACCATCGGCGCAAACAACTTCGTCAACGGCCAAGTCGTCAAGAACCGCATCACGATCGTCGACACTAGCTCGCCGCCCTCGTCCTTGCCGACGGTGATCGAGCTCGACGCGATCGGCGCCGGCCAACCGGCCGCGGTGGCGTTCGACGCAACGCGCAATCGAGCCTACGTCGCGGCATTCGGCAGCGACGCCATCATCGTGCTCGACACCGCCGCGTCGCCACCGACGTACGTGGGCATCTACGATGTGTTGCCGCTGACTCCGCCGATGCCCGTGGCACCGTTCACGCCTGCGCGCTGCGGTCCCCGCGGCCTCGTGATGTCCCCGAGCGGCAACGACCTGTTCGTGTTCAACGGCATCGACAACTCCTACTCGCGCGTCAATCTCGCAGTCACGCCGGCCACCGTGTCCACGCACACGCTCGGCTACGACCCGACGCCGCACGCCATCAAGCGCGGCATCGGTCACCTGGCCAACGCAAGACACTCGGGCTCGGCAACGTCGTCGTGCATGTCGTGCCACGTCGACGGGCATTTCGACATGATCACGTGGAACCTGTCGGGGTTTAGCGATCCGCAGGGCACGACGAACCCGGACCACGACATCGACAACAAGGGCCCGATGACGACGCAGAGCCTGCGCGGCCTGTTCGAGGCAGGCAGGCTGCACTGGCGGGGCGAACAGGCGTCGCTCAAGGACTTCAACGAGGACGGCTTCGCGGGCCTGCTGAAGGGCTCGCTGCTGCTTGACAAAGAATTCGACGAGGTCAAGGCGGCCACGTTCTCGCTCGTGTATCCCGCGAATCCACGCGCACCCGCCGACCGCATCTACACAACACCGAGCAGCCACCTGCACGGACTGGAGCTCTTCCGCAACCACGACGCCGTGGCAGGCCAGGCGTGCGCGACTTGCCACACGCTACCGTTGGGCACCAGCAACCAGATCCAGTTGTTAATTGCGTCGGGCGACCCGTCGCGCGGTGGCAAGGTGGCGCAGTTGCGCGGCGTCGGCGACAAGCTCTTTTCCTGGAACGTGACTCCCGCGTTCCCGACCTTCAAGACCGTGTTCGACGGGAACTACGCCGTGAACGTCAGCGACGTCGTCGATCGCACACCCAACGGCTGGGGTCTGACCCACGCCGGCACGGTGGCGACGCTGTCGCGCTTCGTACATGAGTTCCCTGGGTCCCACCCAGTCATCCCCGACCCCACCCTGATCCCCGACGTGGTGGCGTTCGCGGAGGCGTTCGACACCGGACTCGCACCTGCGACGACCTTCCAGCGCACTCTCGTACCCGGCATCGGACCCGGCTACGACCAACGGCTAGACTTCGACAACACCCTGCAGTTCCTCACGGGCCAGGCGAATGCTGGCAACTGCGACATCGTGGTCGCGACGCAGAACAACAACATGGTGTACACGTTCGCGTGGGACCACGAGATGCACTTGTGGCAGACCCAGTTCGCAACCTTGGCGGTGACCGACGACCAGTTGGGCGACAACCTCTTCGATGCGGGGATGATCGTCACGTTCTTCGGCATGCCGCTGGGCACCGGCAGACGCTTCGGGGTCGACCGCGACTTCGACGACCTGCTCGACCTCGACGAAGGGATCTGGACGCCTTTCTCGTTTGCGGACGTCGTCAATCCCGATTCCGACGGCGACACGTTACCCGACGGCTACGAGGTCCGGTTCTACCCCTCGCTGAACCCGCGCGTGCCCAACAGCTCCTGGTCGAACCCAACCTTGCCGAACATCACCCATCCGGTGCGCGTCGTCTACTACACGGCGACGACGGCAAAAATCGAGTTCAGCACCGACCAACCGACGTCCGCCGAGTTGACCGGCTTGACCGGCACGGTCGAGGCCACGAAGAGCCCGCCGAACGGGCGGTACGACTACAACCACTCGATCCACGTGCGCGGCTTGACGCCGGCCACCACCTATTCCCTGACCCTTGAGGTGCGCACTCCCAGCCCCGCCCCAGGCGGCGTCCTGTCGGTGACCGCGGCGCCGGGGACTTGGCAGTTCACGACGTCGGGCCAAATGGACTCAGTTCGCGTCAGGGAGATCGCCGTGAGTCCGTTGCCCCCGGCGTTGCCCACGACGGTCAACGTGACGATCGAGGCCCACCTCAACGCGACTAGCCATCCTACCCCTCCTGTCCCTCTCGGGACCCATGACGTCACGGCGTTCTGGTACTTCGGTCTCTTGAACCAGCCCGCGTCGTTGACCCCGATCACGTTTGGCAGTGCAGGCACGACGCAAAACGTCGCGTCCTTCGGACTCGGCTCGATCCCGCAGAGCGTGCTCCAAGGTCAACAGGGCCAGCGCGTGCTGTACTTCGGCGTCAAGGACATCACTTGGCCCGTCCCCCCCCCTCCAGACGCGCAGTTTTACTTCGAAGCCTTTGATCTCGTGAACTTCGAGAAGTTCCTGTTCTGACCCGGTGCGCGAAGCCCGGGCATCGTGCGCACCTCGCCCTGGGGAGGTCCCCTGCTGCTGGCGGCGCTGCCGACAATCGCCGCGATCGACGCGCAGGAGACCGCCGGCGCACTCGTCGCCGCGTTCACACGTGCCAAGTAGGAGGAGTCGACGCCGCGATTGCCACGTTCCTGCCGCGCTTCCAGGCGGAAGCCGAACAGCGCGCCGGCACGGACGCTCCTGTTCCGGTCCTCGCTTGCATCGTGCGCAACGGGCTCCCGGGCGCCGCGGCCGCACCGGCCTTCGACACGTTGAGCCGGCGCACGCCGCGAGCCTCGAACTCGGGCCCCGTTCTCGACGTCGTGCCCGAGCTCGCAACACACCTCGCCAGGGAGCGCGTAGGGAGCAGGTTGCGAGGCTCCGGGTCTCAACTCGCTCGAGACGAGTTCAACGGGAGGGTACGGGCGTGGCCAGCTGGTCCGTGTTGTTGCCCCGCCGTTCTGCGCGGCGTTGGTCGGCGGCGGCGGCCTCGGCGAGGGCCTTGGCGGAAGGACGGTATTCGAAGCTGATGCTCGTGACGACCGGAGAGAAGAGCCACGAGAGCGGAGGGATGCCGTACCAGTAATTGTTGGTCTCGGTCTCGACGAGGCGCAGGTGGCTGCCGTGGTCGGTGTCGATTGCACGCGTCGCATCTTCGATCATCTTGTCGACCGTCGTCCTGCCCGCCATCGGGACGAAGATGGCGAAGTTCACGCCGACGTAGGAGGAAGTCCGGACGAAGACGGGCTGGCCGTCGGCGCCGAGGTGGCCGTTCCAATGCGTCGCCGTGTTGTGGAACGCACAGGCGGTGAGGACGAACAGAGCAACGAGTGCGAGCACCTGCGGCGACCGGATCATGAAGGCTTGATCGGCGTTCGGCTGCGCGGAGGCGAAGTGCGATCATGAGTTCGGAGCGCGCAGCGGGATGCGCGCTCACTGACTTGCGTCGTGACAGGCGCGTGCCCACGATGCCGCGGTGCAAGCGCGGATGTGTCCATGAGCCTCGGCGAACTGAGGAGGATCCTCGGCCCGGCCACGGGCGTCGCCGTATGCTGCGGCATGGCCATCGGCGCGGGGATCCTGCGCACGCCGGGCGAAGTCGCGAAGGCGCTCCCGGATGGAACGTGGATCCTCGCGGTGTGGTGTCTCGGTGGGCTCGTCGCGGCCTTGGATGCGTTCATCCTCGCCGAGATGGCAGCGATGGTGCCGCGCGTCGGCGGACTCGTGGCATACGTGCGCTTGTCGTTCGGTAGAGCGGTCGCGTTCCTCGTCGGCTGGTCGATGCTGTTGTTGACCTGGCCAGCGTCGCTCGCCATGGTCGCGGTCGCGATCGGGGAACTGCTGACGGGTGGCGCCGAAGCAATGGGCTCCGGTGACTCGACGGGTGTGGTGCGGGGCGTGGCCGCAGGAGTCATCGCCGTGATCGGCGGCCTCAACCTGATCGGCCTGAGGTTTGGCGCACGGTTCGAGATCGTGTTGTTCGTGCTCAAGGTGACCCTGCTTGCCGGGATCTGCATTGCCGCCGCGATCGCGGCGCCTGCGAGGAGCGAGGCGGTCGCGAGCACGGTGTTCCCGGCCACGCCCGCGACGTTGTTCGCCGCACTTGGCGGCGCGATGTTGGCCATCGTCTGGACCTACGACGGCTACGCCGATGCGGTCTACCTCGCGGGCGAGACGCGCGATCCGGGTCGCTCACTGCCGCGCGCGTTGCTCACGGCGCTCGTGACGATCACGGGACTCTATCTGCTCGCGAACACGACGTTCCTCTACGTGCTCGGTGTCGAGGGTCTCGCACACTCGAAGTTCGCCGCGCTCGATGTTTCGCGCCGGGCGTTCGGCGATGCCGGCGGCACGGTGTTGACCGTGATCGCGGTGGTCGTGTTGTTCGGCGCGGTGAACGGGTACTTCCTGACGGGTCCGCGCATCGGCCGCTTGCTGGCCGAGGAAGGTCTCGCGCTGTCAGCGTTCGGGCAGGTCAGGGAGACCGGCGCACCAGTCCTCGGCACGTGCTGGATGATCGTCGTGTCGATCGCCTTCGCGCTGACGAATTCGTTCAACGAGCTCCTCGAGATCACGGTGCCCGTCATGGCAGCAACGACGATCTTGGTCGCCATGGGTCTGCTCGTGCAGCGCGTGCGCGCCCCCGAGCGAGCACGGCCGTTCCGCGTGCGCTGGGCAGGTGTGGTCGTGGGCATGCAGGTGGCGCTCGGCATCGGACTTCTCGGCAGCTTCGTCGCTGCGAACATCAGGCCGCAGGAATCCGAGGATTGGAAGTTCCCCACGGCGCTCGCGATCGATGCAGCGGGGGTGCTCGTGGGGCTGCTCGTCTACTTCGTGATGCAGCGCCGAAGGACGGCCCCCCCACTCTGACCGCAAGATGCGCCAGAATGCCGAGGTCCGCCGGCATGGCGCGGCGTCTTTGTCCTGCACGTGAACCCCGACGCGATCAGTACCGACCTGGCCACGCAGGCAGCGAGCCTGCGGCGGCTCGCGCACGACCTGCTCGGCGACGCGCATCTCGCCGAGGATGCCGTGCAGGACGCGATGCAGGCTGCGATCGAACGTCCGCCGCGTTCGCGCGGTGCGTTGCCAGCCTGGCTGCGCACGGTCGTGCGCCGCTGTGCGCTCGACCTGCGCCGCGGTGAAAAGCGCCGCCGCAATCGCGAACTGCTCGCGCGTTCGTCGAACGACACCTCGCACACGCACGAACAGGTCGAGCTGATGCAGCGTGTGCTCGCGGCCGTGCAGGCGCTGCCCGAGCCCTACCGCACGACGGTGTGGCAACGCTACTACGAGGATCGTTCGCCGTGCGAGATCGCGGTGCTGCAGCGCGAGCCGGTCAAGACCGTGAAGACACGGCTGTGGCGCGCGCTCGCGAGGTTGCGCGAAGTGCTCGACCGCCAGTGCGGCAACCGGGGCGCGTGGATCGCACTCATGGCGCCCGTCGGCGCAGCCAAGCAGACCGCAGTCCTCGGAGCCATCCTCATGTCCGCGAAGACCAAGCTTTCCCTCGCGAGCCTCGTCTGTGTTGCGATCGCCCTCGCACTGATCGTGCCCGACCGCGAACCGACCTCGACAGCACCGCAGTCGCGCACGACGGCGTCGGTCGCGGCAGCACCGGACCGGCCCGATCGTGAGCCCGCGACGCAGGTCGATGCGCTGAGTGCCGAACGCGTCGAGGCACCGCCCGGCGTGCCCGGACCCGCGAACGCATCGACGAGGACCGAGCGCACACCCAGCCTCGCGCTCGGCGGCGTCGTGCTCGACCTCGACGGCCAGCCCGTGTCCGGCGCCGTGATCACGTGGAACGACGGAAAGCTGCTGCCGCGGCTCGAGACCGACGCCGCTGGGCGCTTCGACGGCGTGCGCGCAAGAGACACGGGCCGCGTCGGCGTCGCGGGCCCCGCATTCGTGCCCGTGCTCGAGCCCAGCCTGTTCGACACCGACCAGGCCCACACCGACCTCACCGTCGTCGTCGCGCGCAGCGTCCAGATCCGCGGCGTCGTCGTCGACACGGCCGGCACGCCGGTCGGCGGCGCCCAGATCAACGTGTCGCTCGGCGTCGACGCGCGACCGCGCTTTGCGCGCGTGCTCGACCGCTGCGCCGACGTGAAGTTCTTCACGATGACCATGGACGACGGCAGGTTCTGGTTTGCGCGCGCACCGCTCGCGCCGACGTCCCGCATGCGCATCGAGGCGCGCGGCCACCGCGATCGCGAGCTCACCGTCGACGAAGCGCAGCACCTCGATCGCTTCGTGCTCGAGCGCACGACCCACGGCGACACGCTCGAAGGCATCGTCGTCGACGAGCACGACAAGCCCGTGCATCCGGCCGTGGTCTGCCTGCCGAGCTGGTCGGTCGTGGTCGCCGCCGACGGCACGTTCCGCATCGAGCTGTGGAAGGCACTGGACCTGCCGTCTGGCACGCGGCCCGAGCTCCAGGTGTTTGCGCCGAACCGCCTGCCCGGCAAGCTCGCGTGCCTGTCGCCCGAGTGGCGCTCGCGCGCGGCCTGGCCGCGCGAGATCAAGATCCGCCTCGGCGGCGTGACCGAGACCATTGCCGGGCGCGTCGCGCGCCACGACGGCACGCCGGTAGCGCAGGTGCACGTCACCTTCGCGCCGCCCGAACCCGAGCAGATCCGGCGCACGATGTTCGACTACCCGTTCGGCGACGCGACCGTGCAGAGTGCCGCGCTCGCGCTGCGCGCCGGCGAGCAGCCCGCGGCCGCGACGGGCGCATTCGAGACCGCGCGCGTCGTGCCAGGCGAGTACCGGCTGCGCGTCTTCGATCCCGAAGCGCTCGACGTGATGCTCACCGAGCCGATGCACACGGGCGGCCCCGAGGTCGTGATCACGATGCCCGACCGCGGCCGGTGGCCGGCGCTGTGCGGCCTCGTCGTCGACCGCCGCGGCGAGCCGGTTCCCAACGCCGACTGGATGGTCACGCGCCGCGATCCGTTGCCGGGCGCCACCGCGACGATCCAGAGCTCGTTTCTGCACGCGAACGAGAAGGGCGTGATCGAGCACCCGCCGCTCTCGCGCGACGTCGACACGCTCTGCGTCAAGGCCGCCGGCATGGCCGAATGGGTGCGCGTGCCGATCGCGGACCTCGCCTGCGCCGACTTCCGCGTCGTCGTGCCGGTCGGCTGCCGCGCGCGCATCGAGGTCGGCGCCGGCTGGGGCAGCGTCGACGCGGCCGGCTTCGTCGACCTCGCGGGCAACCGTTCGTCGGTCGTGCTCACGCACGGCAACGTCGCCTTCGGCACGCGCGACGTGCCGCTGCGCGACGGCCGTTCGGAGACGTTCACGGCGCTCGACGATTGCCGCGAGCTGTTGCTGCTGCGCGGCGGCGATGTCGTGGGGCGCGTGCCCGTGTCGCTGCTGCCGGGAGAGATGAACGTGCTGCGGCCGTGACGCAGCGCGCGCGCCGACTCAGCGACCCTGCCGGTCCAACGCCGCGAGCACCGCCGCCATGAACTCGGGCAGATCCTCGGGCTTGCGAGACGACACGTGATGTCCGTCGACGACGACGGCCGCATCGCGGAACACGGCACCCGCGTTGATCAGGTCGTCCTTGATGCCGGCGGAGCCCGTGTAGTTGCGGCCGCGCACGATGCCCGCCGAGATGCAGATCCAGCCGCCGTGGCAGATGCTCGCGACGAGTTTCTGCGCGCGGTCGAACGCGCGCACGAGGTCGAGCACGGCGGGGTCGCGGCGCAGCTTGTCGGGCATCCAACCACCCGGCACCACGATGCCCGCGAACGCCGCGGCCTCGAGGCCGGCGATCGCGCAATCGCTGACACCGGGATAACCGTGTTTGCCGCGCCAGGTCGCGCCGGCAGTGGCGCCCGCGACGACCGGCTTGTGGCCCGCCTCGCGCAGTCGCAGGCGTGGGTAGTGCAGCTCGAGATCCTCGTAATCGTGACCGACGAGCAGCAGCACGGTGTGGCCCATCGCCCGATTGTCGTAGCATGCGCCGCCGCTGGCCAGCATGACCAACCACTTGTTCTCTCTCGCCCTCGTGTTCGCGCTCGCAGCCATTGCCAACTGCGCACGAAGCCAGGCAGATCCCGCACAGTGGAAGCAGTTCCAGCAGCTCACGGCGACGCAGAAGGAACTCGTCGCAGCGAAGATCGCGAAGGAACTGCCCGAGTCTGCCTTGCTGCGGTCGCTGCGCGCGTGCGTGGAGAAGAGCACGGAGCCGCATGCCGAACGCTGCAAGCGCTTCGCGGAGCGGCACGGCAAGCGTGTGCTCTACGAGGCACCGGACACGGCGATGCCGCATGCCGTTCGCTACGCCTTCGGTCTCGGCGTGATCGAGAGGCTGCAGCGCAGCACGGCGACCAACCCGAAGGCCGAGGCGGCGGAACACGCGGCCGAGGACCTCGCCGTGTCGGTCCACCAGGCGCTGCTGGGCATCGCCCCAGGCGCCGACCGTGCGCTGGCCAGGCTCATGTACAAGCTCGACACCGACACACGCGCGGACGAGTTCGCCGCGTTCCTGCACGCGTGGCGCAACGGCGACGAGTCGTTCTACGAGGCGCTGGATCGCACAGCCGGCACCAAGGACAGCGTCTTCTTCTACGACGCGATGCTCGGCGACTTCCGCTCCCAGTTCGGCGGCGGCGACGGCGCACCTGCAATGGGCCGCGGTCTCAAGGCGGCTCACGACGATCTGCACGACGCGTTCCTCGCCTACCGCCAATACCGCGGGTTCCGCGAAGCCGTCGCGTGGTCGCTCGTGCTGCCGCCAGGGCGCGCGATGCCCAAGCGCCTGCAGCGCTACGAGACCGACGTTCCGGGCGCCTACTCGTTGCGCCAGCAGGTCGTCATGGTCTGCGATCTGTTCGACGGCGACGTGGAGCGTGTGATCGACGAGATCGTGCGCAGCGCGCCCGCGCTGCCGGAGCCGGTCTGGAAGGGCACCTACGACCCGTACCCCGCATGGAGCACCGTGTTCAACACGCAGCTGCCGCGCATGATCGAAGCCTCGTCGACGAGCGACGAGTTCCTGGCCCGGGCCGTGGCCAGGCGCACCGAAGAAGCGAACGCGATCATCGCCATCGCGCAGGCCGCCATCGAGCAACAGTGCAAGTCACCGACCGCCCCGACGCGGCACTGATGATCCGCACGCGCGGTACTCACGGCAACGTGAGCACGGCGCCGCTGGCGGGCAGCCTGATGTCCTTCTTGGTCACGCTGCCACCGCTGCCGCGGATCGTCGCGACGTAGTCGCCGGGCGGCAGCGGGATGTCGTAGTCGCCGCGATTGCCCGCTTCGCCGCGATACACGGGCAGACCGCGCGCGTTCGCGATCTCGAACTGCACGAACGTCGCGACCCCCTGGTTCTGGACGCGCAGCGATGCGGGGGCCGTCCACGGCAGGCGCAGCGGTTGCGGCGGCATCGCATTCGTGTCGAGCTCGAGCAGCGCGACCCCGCTCTTGCCGCGCGCGAGCAGGGCATAGCGGCCGGGGAACAGCGAAGTCTTTGCCGTGGGCCCGGTCTGTTCACTGAAGCGATGATCGGTCGACCGCCACCGCGAGTCGCGTGGCGCGTCGAGCCAGTACATGGACGCACTGCCCGCACCGCCGGAGCCGGCGAACGAGATCTCGAGCTCGACTCCGCGCTGCATCGTGTGGTCGCCGAGGTCGACGACCGCACCGGGCGCGATCTCGGTCTCGAGCGGTGGCATTCGCAGCTCCTTGTGCCACACGCTGAAACTGAATCGGCCCGGCAACACCTTCGTCGCCGTGTAGCGGCCCTCGGCGTCGGTGACCATCTTCGGGCCGCTCGACATGCCGCTGCCAGAGCTCATCGATACGCGGGCGCCCGCCACCGGGGCGCCGTTCGGATCGAGGCAGCGGAACGTCACCGTGCTGGTCTTGCCGCCGATCGCGTCGGCGGCGAGCACGAACTCGACCTTCTCCTGGCCCGGCGCCGCGGGTTGCTGCGCGATCAGCGTGCCGCCGAGCAGCAGCGCCACGTGCACGGCCTGGTCAGGTGGCAGCGTGAGCACGCCAAGCGTCTCCATCGGCAGCGCCTTCGCGGCGTCGCGACCGAAGAACGGGTCGTTGGCGCGGAACCGGCCGAGCCCGGCCTCGAACTCGCTGCTGCGACTGCTGACGAGGTCGCCGGTCAGTGGCTGCGCGAACGCCAGCGCGCGCAGGTTGCGTTGGCCTGGGCCAGCGAGCTCAGGGGCCGATTCGCGCAGCGACTTGCCATCGGGCGTGGTCGCGTTCACCGTCAGCAGCCACTTCGGCGCAAGCTCGATGTCGAAGCGCGTCTGTGGTGCCTGCACGGTGACTTCGCGGTCGATCCCCATCTCGTCGGGGATGCGCGAGGTGAGGCGGTGCACGCCGGGTTGCACGCCGGGGAACGCAAACGTGCCGCGGCGCAGGCTCGCCGTGCTGGCTTGCTTCTGATCGAGCCAGAGATAACCGTCGTTGACCAGGGTGCCGTCGGCGCGCTTCACGGTGCCGAACAGCACCGCGGCCGTGGCGGTGGGGCCCGCGGGCGCTTCATGTGGCGCCGCGGCGGGCGCGGCTTCGTGCGGCGCGCTCGGCTCCAGGTGCGCAGTCGCCGGGGCCGGGGCGTCGGTGCCCCTGCGTGGCGTGGGTGCAGGAGCCGCGTCGGCTGGCATGGCAGGCTCGACGCGTACCCACGCGACGAACAGTGCGGCGATCGCGATACCCAGCATCACCGCGAGGATTTGCAGCGGACGCGACGCAGCGGTAGCGGTGTTCATCGGATCTCCAGGGAGCAAGGATTCGCGGCGAACTCGAGCGTGCCGCTCTGCACGAGCCGGAACTGCTCGTCGTGCACCTCGAACGTGTAGCGACCTGCGGGCATTTTGATCGGGCGCTTCGTGAAGCGCGATTCGAGTGTCATGCCGGCGATGGCACGACGCGCCTCGTCGAACAGCGTCACCGTGAACGAACGTGTCGGATCGGGCGGTCGCGTGACGGTGCACTCGCACGGCTTCGCGAGGCGGAGCACGATCGGCGTCGCCGGCGGATTGTCGAAGACGCCGCGCGCGAGGTTGCCGTCGCTGTCGCTCGCCGTCACCGCGATCGCACCGGCGCCGGTGCCCCACAGAGTGAACGATCCGTCGGCTTCCGTGCGCGACATTCGATTCGTCTCGAACGCGGCGGGCGTGAGACGCCATTTGAGCTCCGCCCATTGCAGGTTCGCAGTCGCCGGCTTGCCGTCGGCGTCGAGCACGGTGCCCTGCAGCTTCACCTGCGGGCCGAGTCTCACGTCGCCCAGATCGAGGCGCTGGCCAGCGTCGGCTTTCACCGTCGTGTACATGGTCTCGTGATCGGCTGCCGAGATCTCGCAGCGCAGCAACCCCGGTGACAGGCCGGTCAGCTCGGCGCGCCCCTGCACATCGACGGGTGTACCGCCGCCGCCCCGGTTCGATGTTCCCAGCGCAACACGCGCCTTCGTCAGCGGCTCGCCGCTCGCGGCGTCGAGCACGCGCACGGTCGCCGAGGCAGCGAGCTTTGTCACCGCCTCGACGTCGACGACGAACTTCACTTCGTTCTGCCCGGGCTGCACGAGCTGTTGCTCGAGCACGAGGTGGCGCTGCAGCAGCGCGACATGCGCGGGCAACGCCTTGAGATGCAGCGTCCCGGCGAAGCCGCCCTTCGGGTTCATCTCCGCCCTCCACTCCGCGTCGCCGACGAACACCATGTCGTAGTCGGTCGCCGCGAAGCGCTCGGGAAAGCGTTCGCGCTGGCCGGCGACCGAGAAGTCGCTCATGTGGAACGACGCCTTGCGCAGCGCGGTCGTCGCGTCGGCCCCGTCCGGTGTCACGATCAGCACCTTGACGGGGAACGACGGCTCGAGCACGAAGTCGCGGTGCTGCACGGCCTCGTCGGTGATCGTCAGCGATAGCGACTGCTCGACGACGCCGGTGCCGCGCACGGTGACCTTCCACTCGCCGGGATACAGCCCCAACATCGCGTAGCTGCCGTCCTCGGCGTTCGAGGCATCGCAGCGGTCCTTGTCGAGCGCAGCGGAGAGCGATGCATCGGCCGGCCTGCCGTCGGCGAAGCGCAGCGCGCCGGTCAACATCACGCCGATCGGATCGCCCGCGACGAACTTCGCGGCGACCTCGCGCCGCGAAGGCTCGTCCGGGTCCGGTGGCGGTGTCGCGGGCGGCGCGGACGGCGGCGTCGCGGCGGGCAGCGCGTCGCGCGTGGGCTTCGCAGCGGGCGGTTGCTCCGGACGGTTGGTTGTCGACGCGGCAGCCGACCCGCCGAACACCTGGACCGCGAGAACGACGACGATCGCGGCTTCAATCGCGCACACGACAGCGAGTCTCTGCACCACGGGGCCTCCTTCGCGGCGCGCTCGTGGCCCGCGCCACGGGTCAGCCGACTATCGTGGCGCTGGAACGAGCCGTCAAGCCGCGCCGCCCGCCGGCCTGCGTGTCAGCCCAACGTGAGCGTCGTGAACGGCGTCGCGACCATGGACGCCGCGCGCCGTTCCGCTGACCGCCGAACGCGTGCAAGCGATCGAACGGGAATGGCGCGAACGAACGCGCCGCGTCGAACTGCTCAACTGAGCGCGGGCGGCCGGCAGGTCGGATTCGAGGTCGCTGCGCGCAGTGCCGTCACTGGTACCCGAGCCGCGCCCACACGCCGTTGCTGAGGTCGAGGCCGAGCGGCCCCGACGTCGGTGCGAAGAAGGCCTGAAGCGCGATCTCGATGCCCGCGCCCTGCAGCGAGCAGGTGGTCGGTTGGATCGCACAGGGCAGGAAGTGGAACTGGAAGCACGAGAACTGCTGCGTGCTAGTCGGCGAGCAATTCGCGCAGCATCCCCTCCGGGTCGGAGAGAAAGCGTTTCGTGATGCGCCAGTGGTCCGTGTCCGCGGCCGCTGTCTTCGCGATGCCGGTCTCGGTGAACGACCACACGTCGCAACCCGGGTAGGCCATCAACAGCGGCGAGTGCGTCGCAAGCACGAACTGCGAACCGGCATGCACGAGCTCGTGCATGCGCACGAGCAGCGCGAGCTGCCGTTGCGGTGAAAGCGCCGCTTCAGGCTCGTCGAGCAGATAGAGCCCGTGTCCGCGAAAGCGGTTCAGGAACAACGCGAAGAACGACTCGCCGTGCGACTGCTCGTGCAGCGACCGGCTTCCGTACCCATCGAGGACCGGCGGACCCGAGTTGTACATCACGTTGTCGGGATCGGCGTCGATCGCGTCCAGCTCGCTGGCAACGTTGTAGAACGACTCGGCGCGCAGGAAGTAGGCGTCGCGTGGCCGTTTCGCCCCTCGCACGACCCGCAGGGCCGCGTGCAGAGCCGAGTGCGTCGCCTTGGTCGCAAAATGCAGGTTGCGACTGCCGCCCTCCGGGTTCAGGCCGAGATGCACCGCGATGGCCTCGAGGAGCGTGCTCTTGCCCATGCCGTTCTCGCCGACGAACACCGTGACCGGCGCCGTGAACGCGCGTTCGCGGAGCAACTGGATGGCGGGCAGGTCGAAGGGATGGGCGGTGCGCTTCTCACCGTCCGCCGGCGGCACGACCGCGATCCGCTTCAGGAACAGGTCGGCCGCGGCGGCGCCACGCTCACGCTTCCGCCGCGTCGCCATGCCCCTACTCTTACACGAGCCACTGCAGTCCGGGGAACAGAGAGCTGCGCCCTTCGCGCAGCGCGCCAGTTCTCGGAGTGGTGCCCGTCGTTCCGCGACGGCATGCGCGCGCGGAAGAACAGCACACCGCTCCGCGTCGACCCTCCCAACGCTGCCGAGGTCAACGACGCACGTTGACGAACACGCGCTGCACCGGCGCGTCGGTCAGCTTGACGACAACGCCGGCCGGCGGCGCGTCGACGAACTGGAAGGCGCCTTGCAGCTGCAACCGGTACTCGCCCGGCGCGAGCCCGGTCCATTGCAGGAACCATTGATCGCCGACGGAGAAGACCGCGTCGGGGCGCGGGTCCGCCACGCTGAGCCACAGGTACTGGCCGAGGTCGTGCACGTCGACGTCCGGCGTCGCCGCGACGATGGCGAGCAACCGGATGCCGGGCCAGCGCACGTCCGCTCGAACGACGGCGCTGCCGACGTCCACGCTCGCGAGCACATCGGTTGCGTAGTGCTCGTCGACGAGCAGTTCCCAGCGACCGGGCGGCAGGGGAAGCACGAACTCGCCCTGCGCATCGGTGGACACGCGACGCTCGTCGTTGTGCACGACGTGGCGGGCGCGCACGCGGCGCACGCCGGGCACGGCGGCGCCTTCCGCGTCGACGATGCGGCCGTGCAGCGATCCCGCGGGCGGCGGCCCGCCGAAGTCCATGCGCGCGCGCTCGCCGACTCGCAGCGACAGCATGCGCTCGTTCGCGGCGGACCACTGGTCCCGCGTCTGCTCGAGCTGGACCCAGTACCGCCCGGCGCACAGGGCGCCGACCTCGAACGCGCCGTCCCGGTCGGTGATCGCTACGACCGTGCATTGCGGATACAGGCAGACGACGTACACCGGCTCGCCGACACGCGGCCTGCCGGCCACGTCCAGCACCGAGCCGACGATGCTCGCCGAGCCGAACGGCAGTACGACCGTGCGCGAGTCGCCGGGTTCCGACGAGCGCACAGTCGCCTCTGCTTCGACATACCGGCCATCGGCGTCGCCGCGCACGACGAACGCACCGGCTGCGATGCCGTCGAACCGCACGCGTCCGGCCGCATCGGTGAGACCCTCGTGCGCGCAGGGGCCGCGATCATATGCGCTGCCGAGGTGACCACTCGGACGCGGCCACACGCGCACTCGCACCCCCGCGAGCGGCTGCGCGCCGCGGATGACCAGCGCTTCGAGCTCCCCCGCGCCGAGCCGGCGGCGCAGGCGATCCCATTCGTCGCGCTGCGGCTCCGCTGGCGGTGGCGCAGCGGCGACCCGCTGCGCGTCGCGCACGGCTTGCGGCGCAGCCGGCGCGACCGGCGACGCACCTGTGGGCACCTCCGGGGCTGCGGCCTCGGCAGGCGCAACCACTCCGTCTGCGCGCAGCAACCACGCCGCGGCGACGGCGAGGACGACGAGCAACACGATCGACATCAGGCGGCGCACCATGTGCTGACAGGAAGAACGAGCCACCCTCCCCTGCTTTTCGCCTCGCGTCAACCCGTGCCCCTCGTGCGATCCATGCTGGATTGGCGGGAGCGCGCGGCCCGCACGCACTCGTGCTCACCGCTGCCGGATCTCGCGCTTCATCTCCTTCTCCTTGATGTGCTGCCGCTTGTCGAACAGCTTGCGACCCTTGCCGACGCCGATCGTCACCTTCGCGAATCCCTTCGAACCGAAGTAGACGCGCAGCGGCACGAGCGTCAGCCCCTTGACCTGCGACTTCTCGCGCAGCTTCTTGAGCTCGCGCGCGTGCAGCAGGCACTTGCGCTTGCGCTTGGGTTCGTGATTCTGCTGGTTGCCGTGACTGTACTCGGGAATGTTCACGCCGATCAGCCACAGCTCGCCGTCATCGATGCGCGCGTAGGCTTCGTCGAGGCTGATCTGACCCTGGCGGAGCACCTTGACCTCGGTCCCGCGCAGCACGAGCCCGGCTTCGTAGCGATCGAGGATCTCGTAGTGGAAGCGGGCCTTCTTGTTGTCGCCGACGAGCACGTCGGTCGAGGCTTCGGCTTTCTTGCCCTGCTGCGGCATTGCACGCTTGGCTACGGGATCGCGCAGAGGAGCGCAAGCGCCGCAGCCAGACACCTGGCGACCTCCCGAAACCGGCAGTTGCCGCTTGCATCGCTTGCCTGGCTCGCTAGCTTCCTCGTCCCCCACTTGTAGCCCAGGTGGCGGAATTGGCAGACGCACTAGGTTCAGGTCCTAGCGGGAGTAACATCCCATGGAGGTTCAAGTCCTCTCCTGGGCACCAGTTGTCTTGCTGCCGCGGCACCACCACACGGCGAAACAAGGCAACCAACGCCGCGGCGGCCCCTCGGTAGTAGCGTGCACGCCGCGATGAACCCGACCGACACCCCTGCCCTGCGCAGCGAACTGAACCGCGACGTTCCCGTCGCCAGGATCGGCGAGTTCCGCCCGCTGCGCATCGGCCCGATCGAGGTCTTCCCGCCGGTCGTGCTGGCGCCGATGGCCGGCATCACCAACGCGCCGTTCCGCACGCTCTGCCGCCGCTTCTCGCAGGATCGCTGCCTCTACGTGAGCGAGATGATCACTGCGCGCGCGTTCGTCGAGCGCCACCCGCGCACGCTGAAGCTCGCGTCGTTCGGCGCCGACGAAGCGACGCGCAAGAGCATCCAGCTCTACGGCACGAACCCCGGCACGCTGGCGCAGGCGACGCGCATCCTGGTCGAGGAGTGGGGCGTGCACCACATCGACATGAACTTCGGCTGCCCGGTGCGCAAGGTCACCTCGGCGGGCGGCGGCGCGGCGCTGCCGCTGCGCCCGGCCCTGCTGCGCAGGATCGTGCGCAGCGTCGTGCAGAGTGCGGGGGCCGTGCCCGTCACGATCAAGTTCCGCAAGGGCATCGACGATTCGCTGCTCACCTACCTCGACGCCGGCAGCATCGGCGAGGGCGAGGGTGCCGTGGCCGTCGCGTTGCACGCGCGCACGGCTGCCCAGCTCTACTCGGGCCGGGCCGACTGGGGTGCGATCACGGCGCTGAAGCAGCACGTGAGCACGATTCCCGTGCTCGGGAACGGCGACGTGTTCGAGTGCTGGGATGCGCTGCGCATGCTGCGCGAAACGGGTTGCGACGGTGTCGTCGTGGGCCGCGGCTGCCTCGGCCGGCCGTGGTTGTTCGCCGAGCTGTGCGCCGTGCTCACGGGCCAGGAACCTGCAGCCCCTCCCGACCTGGGCGCCGTGATCGATGCGATGCGCGAACATGCGCGGCTGCTCGCCGACTTCTTCGGCGAACAGAACGGCATGCTGCAGATCCGCAAGTTCTCCGGGTGGTACTTGAAGGGCTTCCCGAGCACCAAGCGCCTGCTGCCGGCCCTGCACCTCGTGAAGACGTTGGCCGAGCTCGAAGCGCTGCTCGAGCAGCTGCCGCGCCAGGTGCCCTACCCTGAAGCGGGCCTGCGCGCGCGCCGCTGCAAGGACGGCAGCACGCAGCAGGTGTCGCTGCCTGAAGGCTTCCTGACCGCGCGCGACGAGGATCTGTGCATCGAGGATCCCGAACATCTCGACGGCGGGTGACGGATGGAGCGGCCGCGGTCGCTCCGGCTACCGGCGGACGAGGGTGCCCTGGATGCTCGGCAACGGACTCGCGTCCGCGTCCCGTTCGTCATGCATGACGAGCTGCAGCGGCCGTTGGCTCACGGCCATCTCGTCGTGGGTAAGCGCGCCGGCAGCAACGAGGGCCAGCAGAAGGCAGCACTCGCGACGCGCTGAGGATCGGACGACACGAGCTTGCTGCACAGCGTGTCCGGGCTCGATCGCACCTGAGACGCTTCCTGGTCGGGCAACCAGGGCTCGAGCGCGCAGAGCGCGATCCACAGCAGACGGCGGGGCGGGTGCCTGTTCGATGCCTGCTCCATGCACCCGCCGTGCCATGAACCGCGCTCACACTGTCCGCCGCACGGCAGTCGAAGCGCTGTCCCTGCTCACGGACTCCCAGCTATACTCGGGATGCCCTGTCCCAAGCACCGCTCGCCCAACCAAGACGCACCGATGTACCTTCGCACCTCGACTTTCGTCCTTGCCGTCACCAGCGCGCTGTCCGCACAGAACGACTTCAACTACGACAAGCTGACCTCGGGTCGACTCGGCAGCGCCCTGGACATCCAGGTCACCGCGGCCCCGCCGAGCTCCATCGGATTGTTCCTCGTCTCCGGCGATGCCGGGCCGATCCCGCTGATCTATCTCGATGGCGTCGACACGCGCAGCTTGCAAGTCGGTATCGATCTGCTCGGCTTGATGGCGATCCAGCTCATGAGCCCCACGGGCACCGCGCTCACCAGCGTGCCGCTGCCCCCGAGCTCGCCTAGTCTCAACGGAATCGTATTCCACTGGCAGGTGGCGACGCTGGCGACGGCCGGCCCGACGTTCATCGGCCAGATCAGCAACGACGTCGTCACGCAGACGGGCATGCCCGACACGGGCGTGCTGACCACTGCGGTCCTCGGCACCGCGCGGGCCCTCGCGACTTCGTTCTTCGACCGCGACAACAACGCAGGCCAGGGCGACGTGGTCATCGCAGGCGGCGGCACCGGATCGTTGACCGCGGCGACGGGCCTCGCGACGACCGAGGTATGGGACTTCCGCCACATGCAGCGCGTCGCCGGCGCGACCATGACGACGGCGCGCGCGTTGCACCTCGCGGTGCCGCTCACTGACAACCGGGTGCTCATCATCGGCGGCGTGAACGCGGCGGGGGTGACGCTGTCTTCCTGTGAGATCTACGACCCGACGACCAACAGCTATGCGGCCACGGGCAGCATGGCGACGCCGCGCGTGCTGCATGCAGCCTGCCGCCTCGCCGACGGTCGCGTCATGGTCGCAGGCGGCACCTCGACGGTGCAGCCAGACGTGGTCGCCGCGCTCACCAACACGCAGAACACGGTCGAGATCTGGAACCCGGCCACCAACCTCTGGTCGGGCGCATCGCCGATCGGAGGAGCGCGCCTGGCCCCCGCGCTGACGCTGCTCTCGACCAACCAGGTCATGGTCTCGGGTGGCATCCAGGTCACGGTGTTCCTGGGCATCCCGATCGCCGCCAACAGCGTGACCACGGTCCAGCGCTGGAACCCGGGGACCGGCTCGTGGACGGCCGGCGGGAGCATGAGCCAGGCTCGCGCGGGACATCACTACAACCAGGTCACGTTGCTGGACGGGCGCGTGCTCATGACGGGCGGCGTCAACATGCCGAGTCTGGCCGGGGCCTCTACGGCTGCGCCGATCAACGGCGCCGAGGCCTACAACCCGACGACGAACACCTGGGCGGCGTACAACATGCCGAACGCGCGCGCGCTGCACAGCGCGACGCGTCTGGCCGACGGCCGCGTCGTGGTCTGCGGCGGCGCGCAGGGCACGCTGCTCGCCTCGGTGCCCATCGATCTGGTCGACGTGTTCACGCCCGCGACGAACTCGTGGTCCATCGCCCCGGTGCTGACCGCACCGCGCGCCAGCCACGTCGCGCAACTGCTGCCCGACGGCACGCTGATCTTGTTCGGCGGCCAGGGCTCGTCGATGACACTCGACACGATCGAGACGCTCCGGTTCTGAGCCGGGGCGCCCCGCTGCGGCGTTGGGGAACAACCCGGAACCAGTCGCTGGCGGGTGCCAGAGTGCGCCGATACGTTGCGGTTGCCGGACTCTTCGGCAGCCTGCATGGGAACCGTCGTACCTCGCTGGTCGCCGCAGCGCCGCTGGGTCCTGTTCTGGATCGTGGTCGCCGTGGTGCTCGTCGTGCGCGCCGGCAGCCGGCCTGAATCGCGCGGTGTCATCCTCGACCACCTCGAGTTCGGCCGGCGCCTGTTGCATGGCGAGAACGTCTACGGCCCGTGGCAGTCGGATCCGGATGCGCCCCTGCGCCCGCTGCACGCGCCATATCCGCCGTCGTTCGGGTTGCTCACGGCGCCGTTCGCGCTGATCGACGAAGTCGCGGGGCGGCGCGCGGCGCGCCTCGCGTGGGCGCTGCTGCAGGTCGCGAGCCTGTTCGCATGCGGCCTCGTGCTGCGCGCGCTGCTGGCAAAGCACGCCCCGCCGCCGGAACGCGCGCGCTGGCAGTGGACGTGGCTCGCCACGTTCGTGTTGCTCGCGCGGTTCGTGCTGCGCGACACGCACGGCGGCGGCGGCAACCTGATCAACACGGCTCTCGTATTGCTCGCGCTGCACGACGCCGAGAACGGCCGCGAGCGGCGTGCCGGCGCGTGGCTCGCGATCTCGCTCGTCACGAAGCCGACGATGGTCTGGCTGCTGCCGGTGTTCGCGCTGTTCGGGCGCTGGCGCGCGCTCATCGCGACGGCGGCCGCTTGCGCGCTCGCGCTGCTCGCGACGTTCGCGCTGCAGCGCTTCGAGCTCGCGCCGTGGTTGCGCTGGCTGCAGGGCAGTTGGGCGCTCGCGACGCAGGCGGATCCGTGGGCGGTGCCTGCGTTCGACTTCCCGCCGTTCGAATGGATGAACCAGGCGCTGCGCTTTCTGGTGGCGCGCTGGACCGGCGAGGTGCCCGCCGAGCTCGCGCAGCGCGTCGCCTGGGGCGTGACGCCGGGTTTCGGGGCGGCGGCGGCGGCCGTCGCGTGGTTCGTGCGCGCCGCCAGTGCCGCGGCGCTGCTCGCGGTGCTCGCGGCGGCGTGGCGCGCGCGTCACGACCGGCTCGCGCGCACGTGGGTCGTCGCCGCCGTGCTCGTGCTCACGCTGCTGCTGAGTCCGATCAGCTGGAAGGCGCACCACGTGGCGCTGCTGCCGGTGCTGCTGATGGTCTGGCGCGACGCCATCGCAGACCGCGCGCGCGGAGCCCGCTGGCTGCTCGCGATCTGGTTCGTCGTCGTCGCGCTGCCGGGCCGCGACCTGTTCGGGGCGGCCGGAGACGACGTCGACGAATGGCTGAACAGCCTCTACGTGGTCACGCTCGGCGACGTCGCACTTCTCGTGTATGCGCTCGCGCAGGCGCGCTCAGCGGCGCAAGAACACCGCGATGCCGCGGTCGTCGGCTGCGCCGCGGAGTGACGCCGGCAGCTCGGCGCGCGCGAACGCGAACGCGAGTCCGTCCTCGACGGCGGCGAACTGACCCTGCTGGCTGCGGCTGCTCAGCACGACGCACTGCACAGCGGGATCGTTCGCCTGCTGCAGCAGCTGCTCCGCCGAAAAGTGGCGCGGCGCCGGCGGCCTCCGGCCGGCGAACCACGCGACGCGCATCAGGTCGGTGACGAGCGCCGCGTCGGGCGGCAGCCGCCGCGCGAGCCAGCGGCCGACCTCGACCTCGGCGGCGCGGTTGCTGTCGCTGCCCGGCCACGCGAGCACGAGCCCGGCGGCGACGGAGATCGCGAGCACGACGCGCCGCACGCGCAACGGCCAGCTCGCGAGTTCGCGGCTCGCGAGCGCGAGCACCGGCACCGCGCACGACAGGAAGAAGCGCTTGCGCACGACGAACGTCAGGATCGCGCCGGCCTGCAGCACGATCTGCACGGGCAGCGCCCAGGCGAGACCGCGGCAGTGCCGCAGCCCGACCAGCGCGAGCACCGACGCGAGGCCCAGCGACTCGACGAAGCAGAGCGGCAGCTCCGGCAGGTTGTGCAGCACGTCGCCGCGGTGCGGCAGATCGTCGCGCAGCTCGTGGAACGCGAGCATCGGCAGCGGGTCGAAGCTGTGGCCGGCGGCCGCGCGCAACAGGCCGAGCGCGAGCACCCCGCCGGCGGCGCCGACCAGCGTGCGCCAGGCACCGCGCGGTGCTGTGAGCACGTAGCTCGCTGCCAGCAGCAGCCCTTCCGGCCGGATCCAGTAGGCGGCTGCCGCGCACGCGCCGCACCACCACCACCGCCGCCGCAGCCCCGCGATGGTGCCCCAAGCCATCGCCAGCAGGAACGGCGGCTCGCTGTAGACCTCGGCCGCGACGTTCAGCAGGTGCGGCGACCCGAGCAGCAGCAGCACCGCGGCCATGGGTGCTTGCGTGCCGGGAACGAGGTCGGCAGCGATGCGCGCAAGCGGCGCCGTGAGCAGCGCGAGGCACAGCGCGCCGGTGAAGACGCCGGCAGCCCACGGGTCGATGCCGAGTGCTATGAGCGGCGCCAGCAGCAGCGGGAAGCCCGGCGGGAACACCATCGACAGGGCGTCGCGCCACTCGCCGCGCGCGAACTGCTGCGCCATCCACATGTACGACGTGCCGTCGCCGGACGGCCCCGGCTCGCGCCACCCGAGCACGACCACCGCGACGAACACGCACGCACCGATCGGCAAGCGTGGGCGCGCCGTCATTCGCGTGCGCTCACCGCGCTTCTTCCTTCACGACCGGATTGCGCAGCACGCCGAGCTTCTCGATCTCGACCTCCATCACGTCGCCGTCGACGACGGGTCCGACTCCCTCGGGCGTGCCTGTGGCCACGAGGTCGCCGGGCCGCAGCGTCGTGCACAGCGCCATTGCGGCGAGTGCCTGCCCGATCGGGAACACCATTTCCTTCGTGCGCCCGTCCTGCTTCACGACGCCGTTCACGCGCATCGTGATGCGCAAGTCACCCGGATCGATCGCATCGGCGGGAACCACGAACGGTCCGACCGGGCAGAAGGTGTCGAATGACTTGCTGCGCAGCCACGGATACTTCTGGTCGCGGTCGGTGCCCTGCAGCTTGCGCGCGGTCACGTCGTTGAGCGGCGTGTAGCCCGCGACGAGCGACGGAGCCGCGGCCGCGTCCACGTATCTTGCGCCGCGCCCGTCCGGGTCGCCGAACCCGAGCACGAGCCCGAGCTCCGCTTCGTGGTCGACGCGCGTCTCGAGCCAGTGCGGAATCACGACGGGCGTGCCGTGCGGCACGAGCGTGTCGGGCAACTTCGCGAAGAAGATCGGCTCCTTGGGCGCCTCGGCGCCGAACTCGCGCGCGTGACTCGCGTAGTTCTTCGCGAGGCAGAGGATCTTGCCGGGCCGCGGCACGGGCAGCAGGAAACTGGCCGGTGCCGCCATCACCGTGGCGCGCTGCATGCGCCCTTGGAGGTCAGCCTGGTTCAGCAGGCCGCGCGCGAGTAGTTGGTGCACGTCGAGAGGCCCGAGGTCGAACCAGCGCTGCGTGTCGGGATCGACGGCGCCGACGTGCGCATTGGTGCCCTTGGCGAACCGGAACCAGGCGGCAACCGCCGGCAGTCGCAGCGGCTCGGTCAGGCTCAACGGCACTTCTCCAGGGCCGTCATCGCGTAGCAGGTGCAGAGCAGCGCCTTGTCCTCGTACCAGCGACCGTTCTTGCTGTTGACCCAGGTGCCGTCGGGCAGCTGGATCTCCTCGAGATGCGCGCGCAGCGCCTTCCGCCAGTTCACCTCGGCAGCCGGCACGACCTTGCCGTCGCTGCCCGCGGCCTTCGCCGGGACAACGACGGTCTGCACGCCCGCGAGGTCGAGCGCCTGCGCGAGCACCATGTAGTAGTAGAACAGGCCCTGATACTTCACGTTCTCAGCCATCGCGGGATCCGCGCCCGGATTCACGGCCAGCGTCCAGTTCTCCTGGATCCACTTCACGGCGGCTTGCACGCGTGGATCGGTGCCTTTGAGGCCAGCCAGCGTGTAGGCCTTGAGCAGCGCGTAGGTCATCGAGCCGTAGCTGCGCGGCACCGACTTGCCGTCGGGCAGCACGTCGTAGCCGGCGTTGCTGTTGCCCGGGTAGTAGGAAGCGCCGCCGTTGTTGCCCGGAGTCGCGTCGAGCACCACACCCTCGCGGTCCGGATCGGGGACCTTGCCCGAGAAGTCGTTCACCGATTTCAGGTTCTGCGTGCGCTGCAGGAAGACGAGCGCCTTCTTGAACGCTTCGTGGTCCGCGGGCAGACCCGTCGCGCGCAGCGCTTCGAGCGAGAAGTGCAGGTTGCTGAGGTCGCCGCGCTGGCTGTTGCCGTAGCCGATCGAGCCGTAGTCGCGGTCGCTGCTCTTGTAGCCGCCGGACTCGCAGTTCTGGAACCCGAGGATCGCGCGCTGCGCCTTGTCGAGTGCTTGCTTGTGGGCGGGGTCTTCGCGGCGCGTGAGTGCAGCGACGACGACGCAGGTCACGTAGTTCGGCGTCTGCTGGCCCCACGTTCCGTCCTCGTTCTGGCAGGCGAGGAGCCACTTGCTGCCCTTCTCGATCGCCGCCTGCTCGTCGGCCGTGCGCGTCGACTTCGGCTTGGTCTGCAGCGCGAGCAGCCCGAACCCCGTCAGACCCGGATCGGGGATCGGTTTGCCTTCGTACATGATCGAGAACACGCCGTCCTTCTGCTGCGACATGAGCCACTCGACCGCCTTCTGCTGGGCCTTCGAGAACACGGCCGCGGCGGCTGCGGGATCCTGGCCGCTGTCGAGCAGCTTGTTGGCGACCTGGCACGCCACCAATTGCACGAGCGCATCGGCCGCGGCTGCGCGATCGAGTCCGGCGGGATTCGCGAACCAAGCGCCGGTCTGTTCGGCCGCCTTCTTGGCGAGGTGCTGCGGGAACACATCGGCGCGCACTTGCCCGAGCACGGCGGAGGTAACGCTCTGGAACGTCGCCACGGGAGCCTTCTGGCCCTCCAGCCAGGTCTGGGCCTGTTCCACTTCGGCGTGGAACTGCTCGGGCTCGAGCACGACGCTGGTCAAGGCGTCGACGACCCACGCCGTGGTCTCGGCATCGCCGAAGCTGCCGTCGGACTTGCGGCTCTTGATCAGGAAGCCGACCGAGTCGGTCACACTCGGTACGTCGTTCGGGTAGTAGTAGCGCCGGTGGCACCGGGCCATGGCGGTCAGGATCTTGGCTGTTGCCAGAACCGAGCCGCCGAGCGACGGCAGCGACTGGGCCCTCGCCGTATCGCGCACGATGCCGACGAGCCGGTCGACCTCGTCCTTGTAGATCGTGCCCTTCTTGCGCGGCGACGCGGCGCCCTGCAGCGCGTGGAACGCCAGCGCAGGAGCCGCGCGGACGGGTGCAGCCACGAAAGACGCTTCTGCCCGCAGGGCCAGGCATCGCCCCGGAAGCGGGCCGAGCAGTTGGGACAAGGACAGGAATACGAGACTCCCGGAGAGGATCATGTTCATGACGCTGGCTGGCAGGTTAGATGCCGCCCGATCGGGCACCAAACGGATTCAGGCAGGCGCGGTTCAGAACAGGATGGCCATCGTCCTCGCGGCGCCAACATCTGCGCCGTAGCGCTGCTGCGCGAGGGCGGTATCCTTCCGCGGCCCCATGTTCCGCAACCGGTCCGTCTCGCTCGTGATCCCCGCCTACAACGAGGAGGCGACGATCCGGCAAGTGGTCGAGGAGTTCCGGCAAGAGCCGCACCTCGACGAAGTGCTCGTCGTCGACAACAACTGCAGCGATCGCACGGCCGAGTTCGCGCGTGCCGCGGGCGCCCGCGTGATCGCGGAGAGCCGGCCCGGTTATGGTTCGGCCCTGATGGCTGGCATGACCGGCGCGTCGGGCGAGATCCTCGTACTGGTCGAAGCCGATGGCAGTTTCCGCGCGCGCGACGTCGAGAAGCTGCTCGTCTACCTCGACGACGCCGGCATGGTCATGGGAACCCGCACGACGCGGCAGATGGTCCAGCAGGGCGCGAACATGCGGTCCTTCCTGCG
>Ga0075428_100000495_pt1 | contig 39882 bp, 36 predicted proteins | sample RhiMetdeltSRZDD2_FD_75291 | JGI IMG/M metagenome (GOLD analysis project Ga0075428, IMG submission 75291) | Populus rhizosphere microbial communities from Tennessee, USA - Rhizosphere MetaG P. deltoides SRZDD2 | ecosystem: Host-associated > Plants > Roots > Rhizosphere > Soil | place: USA... | reverse complement strand
TTTGGAGTCACAGCAACTCGGAGTAGTTCGGCAGCAGACCCTTGGCCGCGGCCACCTCCAGCGTGGGGGCGGTAGCGTCCTTTGTGGACATCAACCGGTCGAACCCCTGTGGCCACTCGATTCCCAGCGCCGGGTCCAGGGCGTTGACGATACCCTCACGCTGCGGAGCGTAGCGCTCGGAAAGCAGGTAGAGCAGCGTCGCGTCCTCGGTCAGGGCCATGAACGCGTGGCCCAGCCCCTCGGCGATGAAGACGCAGCGGTACGCCCGGTCGTCCAGGCGTACCGCTTCCCAGCGGCCGAATGTCGGTGAGCCGACCCGGACGTCGACGACGACGTCGAAGACCGCCCCGCGCAGGCAGGTGATGTACTTCGCCTGGCTCGGCGGGTAGTCCACGTAATGGACGCCCCGGATGACGCCCGCCCTGGAGATGGAGCAGTTCGCCTGGGCGAGGTGCATCGGGGCGCCGCCGGTGACCTCGGCGAAGGTGCTGTCGCGGTAAAACTCGTGGAACGACCCCCGGTCATCGGGGTGCTGCTCGGACTCCCAGACCCAGGCGCCTTCGATGCTCAACGCGCGCATCATCTCCGAGGCCTCCTTCAATGGTGGGTCAACGGCTGCTCGCGGGCTCACGCTCGTCGAGCCGGTCCTCGGCGGCCAGCGCCACGGGCGCGGTGGTCTGCGTGGTGACTGTGGCCGCTCTGCGGGCCTTGCTCCGCGACCAGTGGCGCATCGCGGGCCGCTCCACGAACCGGTACAGCAGCCATGCCAGCACCACGCTGATGGCCAGGGTGAGGACGGTGTCGCGCACCGCCGTGCCGGCGGTCCACTGCTTGGTCCAGAAGCTCTGGTACGCCGCGCCCATCGGGCCGTAGTTGACCACGAGGAAGTGCACGATGTAGAAGGCGTAAGAGATCTCTCCAAGCCAAATCATGGTGCGGCTGGCAAAGAAGGTGCGCTTGCCGTTGATGTCGTTGGTGGCGGCCGCGGCGATCACCAGTGCGATCGGCAGTGCCATCGGCGCCACCTGGTCGTACTCGTCGGGCAGGTATGCTGCCACGGCCAGGCTGGCCGCGGCGATCAGCAGCGCCGGTGCCAGCTTGATGCGGATCCACTTGCGGTGCAGCACGACCTGTGCCATGAGGATGCCCAGCGCGAACTCGAGCAGCCTGGTCACCGGCAGATGGGTCACGAACCAGTAGTGCCACCAGGGGATCGGATCCCACTGCATGATGGGTTCGCGGGGGAGCAGGAGCTGGGCGATCACGGGGACCGCGACGATGGCCACGACCACGGCCCAGACCCACTTCCACACGTTGGCCGCCTTGACCCGGCGCGCCGCCACGAGAAGCCATGGGAACAGGAAGTAGAACAGCATCTCGCAGGCGAGTGTCCAAGTTGGAGTGTTTCCACCGGCGAAGTGGCTCACCTCGTACGAGGGAATCCAGCTCTGGATGAGGAACAGCGTCGGCAGTGTGTTGGACGCGGTCAGCGTGTACCCCGCGTAGACCATCAGCGCGACGGTGGCGGCGAACGCGACCAGGTGGTTCGGGTAGATTTTGAAGAACCGCCGCCGCCAGAACGCCGGCTTGGTGTCGTTCGACTGGGCGACCCAGGTGAGGATGAACCCGCTGAGGATGAAGAAGAAGGTGACGCCGGCGTTGGCGCCGCTGAAGAAGAACCGGCTGTATTGGTCCTGTGCCGGGTTCACCATGAGCACAAGTAGAAACCCGACGGTGTGCGCGAGGAAGACCAGGAAGGCCGAGAGGAAGCGCAGACCCGTCAGCGAGTTGAGCGTTGACGGAAGCTGGCCCTGGCCGGTTTGCGATGCTTGCATAGCGCTCTCCTTAGCCTGGCATGACGACACTTCCGGCCGCGGGACGGAAGCACACTCAACATCGCGCGCGCGTGTGGAGATCGGCTGGAGCAGCCGTGGAGCCGGGGCGACACTCCGTCCCTGGTCGAGTGCTTCGTGTGACAATGCGGGGTATGCCCGTGCTGTCGCTTCGCACCCTCAACCGGACGGTCATGCAACGCCAGTTCCTGTCGGAGCACACCACCCGGGCGCCGCTCGAGGTGATCGAACACTTGGTGGCGTTGCAGGCGCAGGAGCCCAACTGGCCGTATGTCGGGCTGTGGACGAGGGTGGCGGGGTTCGGGCACGCTGACCTGACGGCGCTGTTCGAGGATCGCCGCGTGGTGCGGGGTTCGCTGCTTCGCACGACGCAGCATCTGGCCTCCGGCGACGACTACAGCTGGGTGCGCCCAGCCGTGCAGCCCGCGCTGGACCGCACGATGCAGAGCGCCTACTTCACCCGCGGCACGGGCGGGCTCGACGCCGCCAAGGTCGCCGAGGTGGGCGGGCGCATGCTCGCCGCCGAGCCGATGGTGCGGCGGCAGCTGGGAAAGCGCCTGGGGGAACACTTCCCGGGGGTGAACACGGCCGTCCTGGCCGGGCTGGTGCAGCTGCGCCTGGCCGTGATCCACCCGCCGCCCAACGGCACCTGGGGCGGCTGGGGCAACAGGGCGGAGACGCCGGTGACCCTGGCCGAGGCGTGGCTGGGGAAACCGTTGCAGCGCAAGGCAGATCTTCCTCGGCTGGTGCGCCGATACCTCGCCGCGTTCGGTCCCGCGAGCATCGCTGACTTGCAGGCGTGGTCCGGCTTAACCCGGTTGCGGGGCACGGTTGTGGGCATGCGCGACGAGCTTCGCGTGTACCGCGGTGAGGGTTCGAAGGAGCTTTTCGACCTGCCCGACGCGCCGCTGGCCGACCCGGAAACCCCTGTCCCGCCGCGTTTCCTGCCGGGATACGACAACCTGCTGGTCGGTTACGCCGACCGCTCCCGGGTGCTGGACGAGGCTTACCGCAAGCAGGTCACCCCGGGCCAGGCCGTGGTGCGGCCGACCTTCCTGGTCGATGGGTTTGTCCAGGGGACCTGGGCCGTGGTGGGCAAGGCGATTGAGATCAGCCCGTTTCGCCCATTGTCCAAGGTGGACAGAGCAGCCTTGCTCGCCGAGGCGGAGCTGCTGCGTGACTTTGTCTTCGAGAACACCCCCGGAGCGGAGATTACGTTCGCTTAGACGCGTATTCCACCGCCGCTCGAGATCCCGGATGCACCGTGTGCAGTGATCGCTAGCCGGCGATCACATCCGACGGGATTGGAGTAGCAGAATGTCTATCGCCAGAACCAGGTTCGGATTCGCGCTGCGTGCACTCCTGGTTGTCGTCCTGGCCGGTGCGGGCCTTTCCACCGTCACCGCCGCGCAGGCGCAGCCGCTCGCGGCGCCGACCGCAGCCGTGGTGACGGGGGCTTCGCCGGTGGGCACCTGGGCGGTCACCGTCACCATCGAGGGCGTCCCGCCCTTCCCGGCCACGTTCCAGTTCACCCCGAACAACGTCGCATTCGTCGCCGGACGCGGCTCGGGAGTCTGGTATTCCACCGGCACCAATACTTTCGGGTTCGTCGTCGCCGAGGGCCTGTTCACCCCGGAGAACGTCTACGTCGGCTGGATCCGCGTCGAGCAGAGCCCGACGCTTGGCAGCAGCGGCACCACGTTCACCAGCTCGGGTGTCTCGACGGTTTACGACACCGCCGACGCCGTGACCCAGACGGCGAATGTCACGATGACAGCGACCAAGGTCGCCTGAACGAATCCGGAGCTCTCACGCTTGGGCCCCAGGGGAATCCCTGGGGCCCAACGGTTTTGTCACCACGGTTGGTCATCAAAGCGGGAGGCAGGTCACCGTGTACTCGGTCTGCGGGGTCGCCTCGGTGGTGCCCAGCCTGGAGTTGACGACGTAGAGACGGTCGCCGTGGACCACCGCCGCGGTGGGGACGTCGAACCCGGCGTTCGTGATCTTCCGGATCAGCCGCCCGCGGCTGGCCATCCCGTCAAGCTCCACCACGGCGACCGCGTTCTTTCCGCCGAGTGCGGCATACAGGGTGCTGCCGGAGACGAACAGGCCGTCGGCCCCGGCGATGGTGCCGCCGTCGATCGGGACGGCGCCGGCGTGACCGGACTCGGTGTCCACTTTGAACAGTTGACCGGCGTCGCAGTGCGCGACGAGGATGCCCGTCCCGTCCGGCGTGCGCTCGATGCCTAGCACGTTGAAGCCCTGGCCATAGACCAGATCCCCGCCGAGGGCGAGCCGCTCGATCCCGCCCTCGCCGGGCAGTTCCCCTTCCGGGCCGAGTGCCAGGCGGTACAACACCGGATTGAACGCATCGGTGAACCAAGCCGCCGTGGGGGTCAGGAGGACGTCTGCCACCAGGCTGGGTTGTCCGGACAGGCGGTAGGAGGCAATGATCTCGCCGCCGGCGGCGTCGACCACGCGGGCCGTGCCGCTGAAGCCGCCCGTCACGAACAGCCGCCCGCGCCCGTCGAGCCTGAGCCCGCCGGCGGGCACCCCGCATGCGGGGCTGACCAGCTGCTTCGATCCATCGCGCAGGTCGACGGCGAGGATCGAGCCGTCGGCCAGGGAGCCGAAGTAGGCCAGCGATCCCGCGACCGTGACCGACTCCGGCTGGAACCCATCAGGCAAAGCGATGTGCATCATGACCACCACTCATCGCGGCCTCCCTCAGCACACCTTGAGCAGGGTCAGGCCGGTGTACTTGCCCTCCAGCAGGGCGGCCTGCGCCTCAGGGAAGGCGGCCAGCCCCTCGATGGAGGTGTGCGCGTAGGTGATTTTCTTGGCCGCCAGCCACTCGCCGAACTGCTTGTTCCACGACTCGATCTGCTCCGGGGTGTGCATCGCCGCGAATCCTCGGATGGTGACGGCGCGGGGGATGACGCTGTTGAGGTTGAGCCGAGGGCTGTTGCCCATAGGGTCGCCCGACTGGCCGGACAGCGCCCCGCACAGGGCGAAACGCGCCTGCCAGGAAGCGTTCTGCAGCGCGGCCTCGAACTGCTCGCCGCCCACGTTGTCGAAGAACACGCTGATGCCGTCCGGCGCCAGCTCGTGCAACCGTTGCGCGACATTGCCCTCGCGGTAGTTGATGGCCGCGTCGTAGCCGAGCTCGCCGACCAGATAGTCCGCCTTGGCCTTGCTGCCCACGCTGCCGATGACCTTCTTGGCGCCCAGCAGCTTCGCGATCTGCCCGGCCAGCGAGCCGACACCGCCGGCCGCGCCGGAGACGAACACCACGTCGCCCTCGCCCACATTCGCCGTGTCGACCATGCCGTGCCACGCGGTCACGCCCTGCGATAGGAAGTAACGCGAGTCCGGAAGCACCTGCCGGTCGCGCTTGAAGTAAGCCTGTGCGTAGTTGACGGAATAGTCGCGCGCCCCGTCGAAATGCTCCACCAGATCGCCCACGGACAGGTCAGGGCTGTTGGACCGGACCACCGTACCGGTGGCGCGGGCCCAGATCGGCTCACCTATTTTGAAGTTCGGGATCGGGAGCTGGGTGTTCTCCTCCATCAGGTCACGGGCGACGGCGGGGACACACAGCCACTCGTTGCGCACGACCACCTGACCCGGCCCGGGTTCGGCCAGCGGTACCTCGGCGAGGGTGAAGTTGTCCGGTGTGATCTTCGCGCCGGACGGGCGGGAGGCCATCCGCACTTCGCGGGTTGTCGCCGGTACTGGCTCGGTTGTCATCGTTGTCCTCCTGGACTCTTCACGGACTGCGGTAAACAGGGCGGGCTCGGCTCACCAGGTGACCGGCAGGGCCTTGAGCATGTGGTTGATTTCGCCTTGGTACCAAGGCAGTTCGGACTCGGGGACGGCCAGGCGCAGGCCGGGGAAACGCCGCACCAGACCCTCGAAGACCAACTCCATCTCCATCCGACCCAGATGTTTGCCGAGGCAGTGGTGGATTCCGTGGCCGAAGGACAGGTGCGGGTTGGGGGTCCGGGTCAGGTCGAACGTGTCGGGATCGGGAAACACCGTCCCGTCCCGGTTCGCCGAGGAGAGCCCGAGCAACACCGCGTCGCCGCGGCGGATGTGTGCCCCGCCCACGTAGATGTCGTCGACCGCCACGCGCGGGAAACCGGTGGTGTCCGTGGCGAACAAGTTGACGTGGCGCAGCATCTCCTCGACCGCGTTGGGGATCTGGTCCGGGTTGGCGACCAGGTAGTCCCACTGGTCTCGGTGGTGTTCGACCAGGGCGAGGATCGAGTTGGCCAGTTGGCAGGCGGTCGTGTCGAAGCCCGCACCGATCAGCGTGAAGCCGAAGGTCACCAGCTCCGGCTCGCTGAGCCGGTCCTCGTTGTCGCGCGCCGAGATCAGCTGCGAGAGCATGTCCTCGGCCGGTTTGGCCCGCTTGTCGGCGATCAGGCCGGTGATGTACTCGGCCAGCTGTCCAAGCGCCGCAAGGGATGCCTCACCGCCGGCGCGCTCATCGACGGTGGCGAACGCCCGCGCGGTCTTCTCAAAAGATTGAAGATCTTTCGGGGGTACCCCGAGCATCTCGCCGATGACGGTAAGCGGCAACGGGAGGGTGAGCTGCGGGATGAGGTCGATCGGCGCCCCCTTGACCGCCATCTCGTCGAGCAGCTCATCCACGACGGCCTGGACCTGCGGCCGCATCTGCTCGATGCGGCGCAAGGTGAACGGCCCGGCCACGAGCCGGCGCAGCCGGCTGTGCTCCGAACCCTCCAGCGAAATAATCATCTCGGGCGTGGTGTGCATGGTGCCGCCGATGCGGGGGGCGCCATCGCCGCACGCCGCGGCGCGGCTGAGCCTCGGATCGGCGGATAGGGCGCGCACATCCTCATAGCGCGAGATCAGCCAGGCGTCCACGCCGCCCCGGGTGCGAACCTTGACGATCGGGCTCTCCTCGCGCAACTGTGCGTACTTCGGATCGGGTCCCCGGTAGGAGGAGCCGGAGAATGGGTATACGTCCAGTTCTTCATTGGTGGACAAGGCGACACCTCCGTTTTCACGCTGAGTCGCGCGCAGCTTAAGAAAGCAGCCTCGAGAACGAGCGGAAAGCGCCCACGTCGGGCGACAGTCAAGCGGCGATCCAGGCGGCGCCCAAGCGCCGCCGCGGGCATCGTGGTGCACCGCAAGTGGTAACCGCACCTCGACAACCGAACTGATCGCCGGGTCACCGCACCCGGCGATCATCATGTTGGAGGGCGTACCAAGGGAACAGGCCGAGATCCGCTACGACAACCTCGACCGGTGAAGGCCGCTGGCCTGCCCGAGGGCAGGCCAGCCGCGGCTGTCACCAGGTGACAGGCAGGCCCCACAGGCCGTAGATGACCGCGCGCTCCTTCGAGCCCATCTCCTCGAACGGCTTGGCCAGCCGCAGAGTCGGGATCGCCTTGAACAGCTTGCTCCACACGATCTGCAGCTCGAGCCGGGCCAGGTCGGCGCCGATGCAGTAGTGCAGGCCATGCCCGAAGCCGAGGTGGCCGCGCTTGCCGCGGCTGAGGATGAGATCGTTGGGGTTGTCGTAGACCTCAGGGTCCCGGTTTCCGGTCAGCACCAGGCACAGGATGCCGTCGCCCTTGCCGATCGTGACGCCGCCGATCTCGATGTCCTCCAGGGCAACCCGCGGCACGGCGATGTCGCCGATGGTCAGGTACCGGATGAGCTCCTCGACGGCCGGGTCGATGAGCGAGTCGTCGGCCTTCAGCAGCGCGAGCTGCTCCGGGTGCTCCAGCAGCGCCGCCGTGCCCAGCGAGATCATGCTGGCCGTGGTCTCGTGCCCGCCGTTCATCAGCAGCCGGCACAGGTTGACCAGGTCGCGCTGCTCGTAGGACTGGCCCGCGTTGCGATACTCGGCGATGGCGCGGCTGAGCAGGTCGTCGCCCGGCTCGCGCTCCTTGAGCGCGACCAACTCGTAGAGGTACTCGTTGACGTCGACCAGGGCCGCCTGGCGTTGCTCCATGGTGGCGATCCCGCCGAGCAGCACCGTGCCGTTCTCCTGGAAGAACTCGTGCTTGTCCTCCGGGATGCCCAGCAGGATGCAGATGACCGTCATGGGTACGCGCAGGGACAGAGCGAAGTGCATGTCCACCGGCGGGGTCATCTGCAGCATTGCGGCGATCGCGTCATCGGTGATCTGCTCGATCTGCTCGCGGAGCATCTTGACGCGCCGGTTGGTGAAAGTGACCGCCGCCTTGCCGCGCGTCTGCCCGTGGTCCGGCTCGTCGTACCCGATGAAGGAGGTTTCGGTGCGGAACTCGGGCGGTGCGTGGAAGTAGAACGGGAAGTTGGCGTGCTTGCGCGACGCGCTGATGCGTGGGTCGGTCAGCAGCAGGCGGATGTTGTGGTACCCGGTCACCAGCCACGTGCGCAGGCCGGAGTCCCGCAGCGTGACCTGTCGGATGGGCTCGGTCTGGAACAGCTCGTAGCTTTGCGGCGGCTGGAACGGACAGACCCGCTCCCAGGGAAAGGTCTCCTCGGCCGCGGGTGTCGGTGTCGGCGAGGATGTTGTGCCCATCGACATGGGGCCCTCCTAGATGTTGGATCGGTTGTCAGAGCTGCTTTTCCGGCAGGTGGACCACCAGGCCGTCCAGCTCGTTGTTCTCGGTGATCTTGAGTTGGCAACTGAGCCGGCTGTTCTCGCGCCTCTCGCTCGCCGTGCCGTAAAGCAACTCGTCTTCCACCGGTCGCATCGGCGGCAGCTGCACGCCGCACTGCTCGTCCACGTAGACGTGGCAGGTGCCGCACATCGCACCGCCCCCACACTGGCCGACGATGCCGTCAACGCCGTTGAGAACGGCGCCGCGCATGACCGAGTTGCCGCTCGGGACATCGAGCACGGTGACGGTACCGTTGAGGTGGACGTAACTGATCTTTGCCATTCTCTCCGAGCTCCCTCCTACCTCCTGGCGGGGCACGTGAGGACACTCGCATCAAGGGCTGGAACCCAACCGGATTACCGCTCTACGACCGGATACGAAAAGGCACCCCGCTTTCGGGAGTGCCTTTTTGTTGGAATATCAGAGGTCGTGGATGGCGATGGCTTGGGCCAGGCGGACCAGGCGCTTGGCCTGGGCGCGCGCGGCGGCGAGGGTGACCTCGCCGACCGGTTCGAGATCGGGGCCCAGCACGTGGGATGTGCCGTAGGGGTTGCCGTCGATCATCTTGATGGGGTCGGCGTAACCCGGCGGGACCACGACACCGCCGAAGTGGTACACCATGTTGTAGATCGCGACGAGGGTGGTCTCCATACCGCCGTGGGTGGTGCTGCCGGAGGTGAACGCGGTGTAGGCCTTGTCCGCCAACTGGCCGCGCAGCCACAGCGGGCCCAGCGTGTCGATGAACTGCTTGAGCTGACTGGCGATGTTGCCGAAGCGGCTGGGAGTGCCAAAGGCGATCCCGTCGGCCCACAGGACGTCGTCGGCGGTGACCTCGGGTATGTCGGCCGTCTCCTTGAGGTGGGCGGCCCAGCCCGGCTTGGTGTCGATGGCGGAGCGCGGCGCGAGCTCGGCGGCCCTGCGCAGGCGCACGTTGGCGCCGGCCTTCTCGGCCGTCTCGGTGATCTCTGTGGCGATGCGGTGGACGGTACCCGTCGAGGAGTAGTAGATGACCGCGATGTTCACGTCGTTGGCGTCCATGGTTACCTCTCGTTGAGACCGGCGGTGGTCAGGCGTGGCAGTCGGGGAGGCGGCCGTGGTGGGCCACCATGTCCTGGAATGCCTTGAGGACGTCGAGCGGGGCCCCCAAGGGCTGTCCCATCTGTTCGGCGTAGGCGCGATGCAGGTTGCCCACGAGACGTTCCGGGTCAAGCAGTTCGGCGAACTCGCCGAGCGGTGACTCGGCGGCGAGGTCCAACACGGACAGTCCGGATCGGACACCGTCGGTGGCGAGCTGCTGGAGCCACAGCAGGTAGCTTTCGTTCTGCTCCAACAGTTCCTTGCCGCCCACGTGACCGTGGCCCGGCACTATTATCTCGGGGTCCAGGGCACGCAGGCGGTCGATCGCCCGCAGCGATCCGGCCAGCGAACCCATGAGGCAGAAGGGGGTCACGCCGGACATCAGCACGTCTCCGGCGAACAGGATGCGCTTGTCCGGTACCCATATGACACTGTCATTCGTGGTGTGAGCCGGACCGACGTGAATCACCTCCAGCCGCAGCTGTCCGGCGAAGACCGTGATGGCGTCGCGGAAGGTGATGGTCGGCGGCGTGATCGGGGTGTCGCCCCAGTCCACATCGGGCCAGAGGTTGCGCAGGCCGTGCCCGGCCTCGAGCATCTCGACGCGGGTCAGCTCGTGCGCCACGATGGTGGCCCGGGGCGAGAAGACGCTGTTGCCAAAGACGTGGTCCCCATGGAAGTGCGTGTTTATCAAGACATCGGGGGGTTGCGGCGAGACCCTGGCGACCTGCTCGGCGAGCAGGCGGGTGCGTCTCTCGGTGGCGGCGGTGTCGACAAGCACCGTGGCTTCATCGCCGACGATGATTCCGGCGTTGCTCACGCACCAGCCGCCATCCGGCTGGACATAGGCGTAGACGCCCTCGGCAAGCTGCCGCGTCTCAGGACTCTTCACGCGAACATGTTCGCCACGTGGGATTAAAGGCCACTTGAGGTTGACTCGAGGCGGCCATGTGAATCCGTCATACCTCAAGGGCGTTTCGAGGCATATCGCCGAGGCTCACCGCCATGAACGGGCTCGACGAGCCGGACTGTCAGGCGGCTTGCGCCGGTTCCCCCCAACCGGCCATCCCAGTGGATGCCTGACCCTTGGGGGCCTGGCGGCGCCGACCGCGCCGCCAGGCCCCGCTCCGATATCAAAGTGGCCCAAGGGCTGAAGCCCACTCACGGCTGAACGGAACCCCTTTCGGGCGGCCGGGAGCACGCACGCTCCCGGCCGCCCCTCCCTTTGGCTACCAGCGAGTAATGTAGGCCCATGGGTACCACGCATGAGGTCTTGAACCAGCCTCCGCCGCTGGCGGATTACGACATGTTCGCCACCGACGAGGCTTTGGTCCACGGCGTCGCGCTGTACGGTGCCAGGGACTGCGCGGCGGAGCTGGGCCCTGTCGCCGGCTCGGCGCACATGCTCGAGCAGGCGCGCCTGGCGCACGTCAACCCGCCGATCCTGCGCACGCACGACCGTTTCGGCTTCCGGGTCGACGAGGTCGAGTATCACCCGGCGTGGCACGAGCTGATGCGCAACGCGGTCGGGTTCGGGGCGCACGCCGCCGCCTGGGCCGACGAGCGTCCCGGCGCGCATGTCAGGCGGGCCGCCGCCGCATACATCGGCGCTCAGGTGGAGGCCGGGCATGGGTGCCCGATATCCATGACGTACGCCATCGTGCCCGCCCTGCGCCATGAGCCGTCGCTCGCGGAGATGTACGAAGCCAAACTGGCCTCTCGCGTCTACGACTTCGGGCTGCGCGAGCCCACGGGCAAGCAGGGTCTCATCGCGGGGATGGCGATGACGGAGAAGCAGGGCGGGTCGGACGTGCGGGCCAACACCACGCGCGCCGTGCCCACCTCCGCCGGGACCTACCTGCTGACCGGGCACAAGTGGTTTTGCTCCGCCCCGATGAGCGACCTGTTCCTCGTCCTCGCCCAGGCGCCCGGGGGTCTGACCTGCTTCCTGCTGCCGCGCGTGCTGCCGGACGGGACGCGTAACGTGCTCCGCCTCCAGCGCTTGAAGGACAAGCTGGGCAACCGCTCCAACGCGTCGTCGGAGGTGGAGTTCGAGGACACCGTGGCCTGGCGGGTGGGTCCGGAGGGGCGCGGGGTGCCCACGATCATCGAGATGGTGCAGATGACCCGGCTCGACTGCGTCATCGGCTCGGCCGGGCTGATGCGGGCGGCCTATGTGCAGGCGGCACACCACACCAGGCACAGGTCGGCGTTCGGGGCCAAGTTGTGGGAGCAGCCGGCGATGCGTGCGGTGCTCGCGGACCTGAAGGTCGAAAGCTGGGCGGCGCTGGCCGCGGCGCTCAGGCTCGCCCGGGCCGTCGACGACAACGATGTCGCGTTTGGACGGTTGGCCACGGCCGTGGCGAAGTTCTGGGTGTGCAAGCGTGCCCCGATGATGGCGGCGGAGGCGCTGGAGTGCCTGGGCGGCAACGGTTACGTGGAGGACAGCGGGATGCCGCGTCTTTACCGCGAGGCGCCCCTGAACTCCATCTGGGAGGGCTCCGGCAACGTGATCGCCCTGGATACGTTGCGCGCCATGACAAAGCAGCCGTCGAGCCTGGCCGCCTTCCTGGAGGAGCTGGCGCCGGCGAAGGGCGCCGACCCGCGGCTGGACGCGGCCGTGGCCCGGTTGGAGAAGGCGCTGCTGGACATGCGTGGCGTGGACATCGACGCTATGCAGGCCCAGGCGCGCCGGCTGACCTCGCTCATGGCGGTCTGCCTGCAGGGCACGCTGCTTGTGCGGCACGCACCCGCGGCGGTAGCGGACGCTTTCTGCGCCACACGCCTGGACGGCGACTGGAGCGGGATCTTCGGGACCATGCCATCGGGCGTCGATGTGAAAGCGATCCTGGAGCGGCCGTGAGGTAGTCTCGCAATCTCAAAGGACGGACTCTCCCGGGAGCAGCAGCGCATGCGGATCGTCGGTATCCTGCTGGCAGCGACGTTGACCCTGGCGGCGTGCAGCCGGGGTGAAGGCGGTGGCCTGACCGATCACTGGTCCCGGATGGCCGATCCGGCTTCGTGGCGGCCGCAGGCCGGGACGTGCCACTACGGGTTCGAGCCGCGGCTGATGCGCAGCGCCTACGACCCGGTCGACTGCGCCGACGACCATCGCTTCGAGACCGTGCACGTCGGCCAGTTCGGCGGCGAGGTGCCGGCTTCGGAGCCGCCGGCGGAGAGCACGCCGCAGTTCCGGTCGGCCTGGGCGGACTGCGATGCGCGGGCCACCGCATACCTCGGCGGCCAGTGGCGCGACCGGCAGGTGCGGGTCGCGGTGAGCATGCCCGCGCCCCAGGGCTGGAAGGCCGGGTCCCGATGGTACATGTGCTTGCTCGGCCCGGTGGAGTGGACCGGCAACCGCTCGACGGTGCTGGACCAGAGCCTGAAGGGGAGGTATGCCAGCCTCCCGGTGCTGGAGTGGGGCTGCGGCGACCAGCCCGACAGCGGGGAGTTCAAGCCGACCGACTGCCGGGAACCGCACGACACGGAGTTCGTGGGATCGTTCTCGCTCGACATGTCCTATGCCGCGGTGAAGGCCAGGTACGACGCCAACGACCCGCTCTTCCACCGGGAGTGCCTGAAGCTGATCGCCGGTTTCGTCGGGGTCTCGGGCGCGGCCAAGCTGCCACGCGGCACCGGCTCCTCCTACTGGCTGCCCGACGGCGCCGACTGGGAGGCGGGCGACCGCAGCGTGCGCTGCTTCCTGTGGATCGACGGCGGCGCGGTCTCAGGATCCCTGCGCAACGCCGGGACCGGCGGGCTGACCCGAGGATAGTTTGACCGGGAGTCGACCGGGACCCTGGATCCTTTGCCCGTGGAAAGGATCCTTGTCGCCGGCGGCGCGGGCTTCGTCGGGTCGCACTATGTGCGCTCGATGCTCGCCGGTGTGTACCCGGGGTTCGAGCGGACCCGGATCACGGTGGTGGACAACCTCACCTATACGGGAAACCGCGGCAACCTGCCGGAAACGCATCCGCGGCTGGAGTTCGTCAGGGCCGACATCTGCAACCTGGACCTGATGACCCTGCTGCTGCAGGGGAAGGACGCCGTCGTGCATGTGGCCTCGGAGTCGCATGTGGACAGATCCATCGACGCGGCGGCGGACTTCGTGCACACCAACGTCTTGGGAACCCACTCGATACTGGAGGCCGGCCTCCGCGCCGAGGTGCCAAGGGTGGTGCATGTCTCCACCGACGCGGTCTACGGCAGCATCGAGCACGGGTCGTGGACCGAGGACTCGCCGTTGCTGCCCAGCTCGCCGTATGCGGCCTCGAAGGCGGGCGGCGACCTGATGGCGCGCGCCTACTTCCGCACCCACGGGCTCAACGTCTCGACCATCCGGTCATGCAACAGCTATGGCCCATACCAGCATCGCGACAAGCTCATCCCGCGCTGCGTCACCCGGCTGCTCAAGAGCAGGACTGTGGAGCTTTACGGCGACGGGTCGAACGTGCGGGACTGGCTTCACGTCGAGGACCTCTGCCGCGGTATCCAGCTGGTGCTGGCGCAGGGCCATGGCGGGGAGGTCTACCACATCGGCGGTGAGAACCGGTACACCAACCGGCAGATCGCCGAGAAGCTTGCCGACCTGTGCGGCGCCTCCCGCGAGCTCGTCGAGCTCGTCGCCGACCGCAGAGGTCACGACCTGCGCTACTCTCTCGACGACTCGAAGATCCGTGACGAACTCGGCTATCGCCGGTCGATCCCGTTCGAGGAAGGGCTGGCGGCGACGGTCGAGTGGTACAAAGTCAACTACCTGGGCCATGCGGCCTACTACTAAATGCTGACGTCGGGTTCCTGGCAGAGCAGGTCGCAAACCGGCATCGTCATGGCAAGATGCCGCCCATGTCGCCAGCCGACGGAGACCTGCAGTGGCCCGAGGTGTCGCACGACGGGGTCACCGAGATATACGTGCACGGTGTGGGCGGGGCCGCGCCCGCGAACATGCTTGACTCGCTTGAGGTTCGCCAGGTGACCGGGGACCACATCTCCGGCATGTGGCGACCGCTGGCCGACACGCCCGGATCCGGCGCGACGGCCCATCGCGAGGCCTACTCCTGGGGCGGGCTCACCAGACGGCCGCTCGCGGCGGCGCTCTGGCTGCTCCTGTTGCCCTTCGCGCTGGCCAACGTCGCGGGCTGGATGGCCACGGGCCGGCGAAGCTGGGCGGTCCGCTACCAGCAGTCCCTGGTGCGGGTCTTCAGCCTGCTGTGCACCTGGACCTATGTCCTGTTCGCCGCGCAGATGGCGATGGACCTCGGAGCGTGGCAGTGCGTGCGCCTGAACACCTGCCGGATCGACGGGTGGTGGCCGGACGGGTACACCCCCGCGCAGGCCGCCGCCGTCGCTTCGCTCGTACCCGGTTTGCTGGTGTTCGCGCTCTGGCTGACGACGCATCGCAGCCGCGGGCGGTATGAGGACTTCTTCCCCGACCGCGGGTCGGTGCCCCCGGGCGAAATCGACATCGCCGAGATCGGCCTGGACGACAAGCGTCTGTGGTCGGGCAAGGCCAGCTCGGACCACCGGATGTGGCTGCACCTGTCGTCGTCGATCCTGGTGATCGCCATCCTGCTGGCCACCATCGCCGGCAGCGGGCTACTGCTGATGATCACCGGTGGCCTGCTCACGCTCGCGGTGATCCTGGCCGGTGCCGACCGGTTCGCGCCGGCAATCCTCAAGGGCCTCAAGGGAAAGCTGGCTCTGCTCCTGGCCGTCGGCGTCGGTGTCTGGAGCGCCGTCGCCGCTTTCCACGCACCGGAGGATGCGACCGACGCGATCATGCCGGGCATGCTGGACGCGTTCAACGGGGTGATGGTCGCGGACTACGGCGCCGTCATGCTCCTGTTCGTCGCCGTCTGGGCCAGCGGAGGCTGGAAGGCGCGGGCCACGCGCGGCCTGCTGCGCGCGATGCCGGCCCAGGTAGTCGTCCTGACGCTGGGCACCTGGCTGATGTTCGCCGTCCTGTCCGGAACCGTCATCACCGTCGCCCGCGTGCTCAACGCCTCGGTCGGCCCGGTGGGTGATCCGCGCTCAGGCGTCCTGCTCTACCCGACGCCGTACATTCCGTTGGCGCGCATCAGCATCGCGGGCCTGCTCGTCGTCGGCCTGTGTGCGTTGGTCCACTACCTGTGGCAAGCCTGGTCCCCGAGCGCCCGCAAGCGTTTCCACCTAGACCGGGAGAAGGCCTTCTGGAACACCCAGCAAATCGAGGGCGGGCTGGAGCCGATCGACCGCAAGAGCTGGGAGCGCCGAGCCCGGGCCGCCGTGCGGCGGGCCGAGGTCATCGCCTGGGCGGAGACCGGGATCGCGGTGCTGACCATCCTCGCCGTGGTCGCTTCCATCACGTACAGCATCGTCTTCGGGCTTCAGTGGCTCGGCGGCGAGACCGTGCTGCGCGCCATCGCCGTCATTGTCGTTGCGGGCCTAGGCTTTACCTCAGCCGCCGTGATCGCCGACCGTCGCGGCCCGTTGAGCCTGCTGGCGATCCTGGCCATCGTCGCCGGAGTCGCCGCCGCCGCCTTCATCGCCATGCCCGCGCTCCCGTTGCCGGCGCTCAAGCCGACACCGTCCGAAGTGGACCTGTCCTACCTTCCCGTGGGAGTCGTCACGCTCGCCCTCACCTTCGTCCCGGCGGCGGTGATGCTGGTGCTGCGCAAGGCTTTGCGGGACCGCAAGACGCTGGGGCACATCGCCGTCGCCTGGGACATCGTCACCTTCTGGCCGCGGTCGTTCCACCCCATGGCGCCGCCCAGCTATGCCGAGCGGGCCGTGCCCGAACTGACTTTGCGCATCACCCACATCGTGAGCGAAGGGCAGAGCGTCCTGGTGATGGGGCACAGCCAGGGTTCGGTGGTGGCCGCGGCGGCCGTGGCGCAGCTGCGCGGGCTGACACCCGAACAGCGCCAACGCATTTCGGTGATCACTTATGGGAGCCCGCTGCAGAGTCTGTATCACCGGTGGTTCCCGTGTTATATCAACCGGAATCTACTTCGTGAGGTACGCGACGGACTCCACTGGGCGAACTTCTTCCGCCGTACGGATCCCATCGGGCACGAATCGATCTTCGGCGACAGCTACCTCGTGGCGGAGGTACCGGCCCCGCCCGGCGGCGACGTGATGCTGCCCGACCCGGCCAGCGACCGCCACCGCCCCGGCGACCCGGACCTCAACGTGCGCGGGCACTCCGGCGACGGCTACGTTCGCCAGTCGGCTTTCCGCCGCTACCACGAGGCCGAGTTGGAGCGGCTGACCGCGCTCACTTCGCCCACAAGATCGGAGCTATCGTCCCTCGCGTGAAGATCCTTCCGTGACCGCCACATCGATCAAAGCTCGGCGGCGCCGTTGCCCCACCCGCGCCGCGGCAGGTGAGGCAACGGCTGAACACCTCACTCCGTGTGAAGCGCTTCCGCCGTGCTGATCCGGGCGGCGCGCCGCGCGGGCAGCAGCGCCCCGAGCACCGCGATCACCAAGCCGCACAGGAAGAGCACGCTCAGGTCGGCGGCGTTGTACACATTGATGACCGTGAGCGGCAGCCCGGTGTCCTCGGACTCCCCGATGAGCCGGATGATGTATTGCTGCGCCGCGACACCCCCCGGCAGGCCGAGCGCGCCACCGATCAGGCCGAGCGCGGCCATCGAGGTCACCGCCATGATGACCGCCTGCCCCGGGGTCATGCCGACCGCCTTGGTGATGGCCAGGTCACGGCGGCGTTCCCGGGCGTTGAGCACGACCGTGTGGGCGACGCCGAGCGCCGAGACGAGCACCAGCAGGATCGTGAGCGAGCTGATGACGATGCTCAGCTCCAGCATGTCGATGCCGTCGTCGTCGGCTGTGCTGGCGAGCAGGCCGGCGTTGCCGCCGTCGGCCACGCGATCGATGAACTCCTTGGCCGTCACGCCCGGAGCGAGGCCCACAAAGTACTGGTACATCTCGTCTCTCGCCCCTGGATCGCCGGCCGGGATCGTGGCCGCATCGACCATGACCGACTGTTCGTCGGAGAAGACCTCGCCGACGACCGTGACCGTCAGCGACTGGTTGATGAGGTAGAGGGTCAGCGGGTCGCCGACCTTCTTGCCGGTCATGTGCAGTATGTCCGAGGCGACGACCGCCTCGCCCGCGCCGGAGAACCAGCGGCCGGACAGGATCGGGTACCCGAGGGTGCTCGAGTCCCCCCGCAGTGCTTGCAGCTCAACGGGTTCGCTGGTCCCGGCGATCGCGCTGTTCAGTTGCTGCGCGACGGTCACGTGCTGGGCACCGGGCAGGCCGCGCAGGAAGGCTTCCACCTGAGGGTCGGTCATGACGGTGCCCTGTGCCTGGCGCCGGTCTTCCCCGATGAACCGGGTCGGCCCGCCCGGCGGCGGGTTGATAACCCTGACCTGCGCGTAGGCCAGTCGCGTCAGGGCGTCGTTCCAGCGCTGGGCCGAGGTGAGCAACCCGGTCGCGAAGACCACGGTGACGCTGCCGAGCACGATGGCGATCAGGGTCAGCACGCTGCGCGCGGGGCGCACGACCGGCAGCGCGAGCCCGAGGCTGACCGACCGCGGCAGGCTCGACCGCGACAGTCGTCTTTGGACGGTCCGGCCGCGCCCGGTCTGGGCGATCCTCGCCGACAACGCGGCGGCGGCGCTCTGCCGCCCGGCTCGCAACGCGGGCGTCAGCGCGGTCAACGCGACCAGGATCAGCATGGCGCCGACCGCCACCGCGTGCAGCCACGGCGTCGGCGCGGTGTCCAGGCCCAGGACGTAGTTGTTTTCGAACTGGCCGAGCATCCACTGGCTGGCCAAATTGCCAAGCACCGCCCCGGCCGCCGTGCCGACCACCGTCGGCCCGATCATCATCATGAGGTAGACCACGGTCACCTGCCCCGGGGTGAATCCCACCGCCTTGAGCACGCCGATGCTGCGGTAGCCGGCGATCACCGCGCCGCTGACCACGTTGCTGATCACCAGGATGGCGACGATGAGCGACAGCGCGGCGAAGACGGTCAGGAACGTGCTGATCGTCCTGGCGCCCTGCCCGGCCCGTTCCCGGATCGCCAGGTACGAATTGGTGGCGGTGACGGCGTCGGCGGGCAGGGAACCGGTCACCGCCGCCATGTGCGAGGTCATCTGATCGGCGGTCCCGACCGAGCCGCTGTCGAACCGGTAGAGCATCTCGTACCCGTTCCGGCCGATCTGGCGGACCGCGTCAGGCAGCATCCAGACATCGGCGGTGCGGGTGATGGAGTAGGCGATGCCCACGACGGTGACGGCGCCGACGTTCGGGATACTGAATTGCATGCCGATGGTGCGGGACGGGTCGGGGCCGAACCGGTAGAACGCGCTCAGCGCCATCTCGTGCGGGCCGGTGGGCCACCGGCCGTAGAGGAGCCTCAGCTGATCGACCGGACCAGCCGGGTCGGTCCGGCCAACCACGCGCATCGCCCCGCCGAACCCTCGGCCGTCGGTGGTCTCCAGCGGGATGACCGCCACCGGGAAGGGCCCGGCACTGGCCGCGACCCCCTGGGCCTGGGCCGTGGCCGACACCTGTTGCTGGGTCACCTTCTGGCCGTCGAACGTCATGGTCGAGTGCGCGCCGCTGAGCTGGTTGAAGGTACGGTCGAATGGCCCGGAGACCGCGGCCAGCAAAGCCAGCCCGACGAGCATGGTCGTGGTGCAGAGGGTGACGATCACCCCGATCATCGCCGTCTGCCCGCGCCGGCGGCGCAACGCCGCCCGCGCGACCGCCCATACCGAGGCGAGGGAGGCCATCACACCGCCTCCATCTGGGCGACGCGGCCATCCTCGAACTGGACGACGCGGCTCGCGCACCTTTCGGCCAGCCGCTGGTCGTGCGTGACGATCAGCAGCGTCTGCCCGATCTGGTTGAGGTCCAGCAGCAGGTCTATCACCTGCTCGCCGGAGCGGCTGTCCAGCGCGCCGGTGGGCTCGTCGGCAAGCAGGAGCGCGGGCCGGTTCATCAAGGCCCGCGCCACCCCGACCCGCTGCCGCTCGCCACCCGAAAGCTGTTGCGGATAGGCGTCTTTGCGCTCGGCGATGTCAAGCTCCTCCAGCAGTCCCATCGCCCTCGTCCTGGCCTGCTTGTAAGGCGTGCCGATGAGCCTGGCCGACAGCATCACGTTGTCCAGCACCGGCAGGTCGTCGAGCAGGTGGAAGAACTGGAAGACCATGCCGATGCGCCGCCGCCGGTAGCGCGCCAGCGCCCCCTCGCTCAGCACGGTCAGGTCCTCGCCGTGCACCCGCACCGTGCCTGAGGTCGGACGGTCAAGCCCAGCAACGATATTCAGCAGCGTCGACTTGCCACTCCCGGATGGACCCATCACCGCCACCGACTCGCCCGGCATGATCGTCAGATCCACCCCGTCGAGCCCGACGGTCTCCCCATACAGCTTGTGCACTCCCGTGAGCTGCACCAACGCCTCTGTCTCAGTCATGACCGAGACAGTATTCGGCTCTTGACGGCGGCCGCGTCGGGCTGCGGTGGCAAAACGGGCGCCTTGTCATCCTGGGGATGTATGCGCGTGCCCTCGCGGTCGGATGCGGCCGTGGTCCTCGCGTTGTCACAATGGGCCGGTGCGCATCGCCTCTGGTCTCCTGCTGGTTGCCGCGGCTGCGGCTGGGTGGGTTGGCCGCGAGCTGCGATTGACACTGCCTGGGTGGGCCGCCGCGCCGTTGGCGGCCCTCCTTCTTTTTCTTCTTTGGTACGCGTGGAGGACGCGCCGGCGTTATGAAGGCTCGCTGCGCGACCGGGCCAGGCTGCTCAACGAGGCGAGCGAGGCGGCCGTGGCGGCGGCGGTCGACGGCGAGCGCGACCGGATCGCGCGTGAGCTGCACGACATCGTCAGCCACAACGTCAGCCTCATGGTGATCCAGGCGGGCGCGGCCCGGCGGGTCGTCACAGCAATATTTGCGCGTGCGAAGCAACGCGCGGCATTGTCGCCAGGGGAGCCACCGATCGTGCCTGATCATTTGGCAAACGAAAACCCGTGTTTGCCAAATGATCAGATCCCGAACGGCGGCGGCGACAATGCCAATGCCCCGCACGACGCGACGGATGCCTTGCTGGCGGTGGAGGCCAGCGGGCGGGCGGCCATGACCGAGCTGCGCCACCTGCTCGGCCTGCTCGCCCCGGACGGGACGGGCGAGGACGATCTGCTGCCGCAGCCCGGCATGAGCCGCCTCGACGAACTCGTTGACCGGGTGGCGTTCGCGGGCCTGCCGGTCGAGCTGAAGGTCGAGGGCGACCCGCGGCCCCTGGCGCCCGGCCTCGACCTCACCGCATACCGCGTGATCCAGGAGGCGCTGACCAACGCGCTCAAGCACGCGCCCGGCGCCCATGCCTCGGTCAACGTCCGCTACACCGATCGCTACCTCCGGCTGGAGGTGCTCAACTCCGGCCCGAGCATCCTCACCGGCTCCCCCCCGAAACCGGCCGTGGTGAGATCCGACGGTCGGGGCCTGCTGGGGTTGCGGGAGCGGGTCGCGGTCTTCGGCGGCCACCTCGACGCCCGACGCCGGCTCGGCGGCGGTTTCCGCGTGCGGGCGAGGATCCCGCTATGACAGCTGTGACAAGGGTTCTCATCGCTGACGATCAGGCTCTGGTGCGTACCGGATTCAAGATGATACTCACATCGGCCGGAATCGATGTCGTGGGCGTGGCCGCCGATGGCCTCGAGGCGGTTCAGCTCGCGCGCGCCCTGCAGCCCGACGTGATCCTGATGGACATCCGGATGCCCGCCCTCGACGGCCTCGAGGCGGCGCGGCGCATCCTGGCGGAGTCGTCGCGCATCCGCGTCATCATGCTCACCACTTTCGATCTCGACAAGTACGTGTACGCCGCACTTGCCTTGGGCGCCAGCGGTTTCCTGCTCAAGGACGTGACCCCGGAGCATCTGGCCAACTCGGTGCGCCTGGTCACCACCGGCGACGCCCTGCTCTCGCCGTCGATCACCCGCCGGCTCGTCGAGCGTTTCGCCGGCCCCGACGGCGGCGCGCCACCCGTGCCGGCCGACCTGTCCGTCCTGACCCCGCGCGAGCTCGAGGTGCTGCGCCTGGTCGGGCGCGGACTGTCCAATGCGGAGGTTGCCGAGAACCTGACGTTGAGCGAGGCGACCGTGAAGACCCACGTCGCCCGCATCTTCGCCAAACTCGAGCTGCGCGACCGCGCCCAAGCCGTCGTCCTGGCCTACGAGTCCGGCCTGATCACCCCCGCAGGCCAGGATTGAGCCGGCGTGGAACGGGCTACGCGGGCAAGGCATAGACCGCCCTGATGGCGTCGCCGATGGCGGTCACCAGAGAGAAGTCGTCGCCGTTGACCAGAATCGCGTATCCCATGCCCCGGCCCGGGTACCCCCTGACCTCGGATTTGAAGCCAAGGTTGGAGCCGGTGTGGTAGTAGGAGAAGTTCGGGGTGCCCGGCGCGGAGACGAAGAATCCCCGCCCCATGGTGGGTTCCGGTCCCGGCGTGAGCAGTGTGGTCGCCGAAGCCTTGGTGAGTGGGCCGCCCGGGATGTCGCCCGGCGCCATCCACGCCTGGTTGAGGAAGCTGACGAGCGCGCCCAGGTCCAGAACGTTGGTGTAGAGCCCAGCCGCGGCCGACTCCGGGTAGCGGTTGCGCTGGCCCGGGATGACCAGGCCGTTCACATGACCCGAGGCGAGCTGGAAGGGCGGTGCCAAGTCATAGGAGCTGGTCATCATCCCCAGCGGGGCGAACACCTGATTGGCCATGTACTGCGCCAGGGTCTGCCCGGTCATCTGCTCCAGCATGCGTTGCAGCACAACGAACCCAGCGCCGGAGTAGTGGTGCGCCGCGCCCGGGTTCATGCTCAGCTCCACCCGGGGCGAGTTGCCAAGTCCATTTAGGACATCGAGCAGGGTGGGGACCGGTCCCGGGCCGTAGCCGCCGAACCCGCCGCCGGAGTTGGCGTCGAACCCGCCGCCGCAAGCGTTGAGCGGGAAGGTGGATCCGCGCCCGGTGACCCCGCTGCGGTGGGTCAGCAATAGATCGATGGTGGGCCCGCCCCCGGGTAGCACGCATGGTCGTTGCCCCAGCGGCCAGTTCAGAAGCGGCCGGACATCGGTGTTGAGCGCCAGCGCTCCACCCGAGTTCTGGACCAGCCGCATGAAGCCAACGCTGGCAACGGCTTTGCTGACCGAGCAGGCTTGGAAGGCGCTCTCGGGGTGCGCCGCGATCGGCTGCCCTCTTTCGAGCCAGCCGTAGGCGGTCGACCAGGCCACCTGATTTCCCATCACCAAGGCGATCGCGGCACCGGGCGTGCCGGTGAGATCCATGCTCGACCATATGTTCAGGCCGTTGCCGACCATCCGCTCGATCTGGCGGATCGGGTCGGGTGGCATCGGCGGCAGCAACCCGCGCGAGGAAATCGACCAGCCGTTGTTGACCGGGGCGAAAGCTATGTTGTGTACCTCCCAGCGGCCCAGAATGAAGTTGTTGAGCTGCTGGACGCACTCCGGGTCGATGTTACGGCTGAAAAACTCATCCTGGGCGATGGCCGCCCACCCACCGGTGTACGGGAAGCCGACCCGCCTGATCCGCCGGCCGCCCTGGGTAAGGTTGCGCATCATCTGGAAGCACTCGTCGTCGATGTTGCGGGCGAAGAACGTGGTCGGTGTCGCCACGGTCCAGCTGTTGCCGCCGCCGGGCGGAAATGCCACATCGATGACCGGCTCCCCGGCCAGGTAATACGCGGCAATCTTGTCGGCGCACTCCTGCGGGGCGTTGCGGCAGAAGAAGCCGCCGTTGCCGGTGATGACCCAGCTGTTGCCGCCCGCCGGTGGGAATGCCACACAGTTGATTGTCACTCCGGCGGCGATCAGTTGCCCGAGTTTGTCGAAGCACTCTTGCGGGATGTTACGGGCGAAAAAGGCGCCGGTCTGCGTCACGATCACCCAGCCGTTGGTGGGGGTGAAGGCGAATGCCGTGATCCCCAAGGGCGCCAGCTCGGCCATTTTCTGGTGCGCCTCTTCGAGTATGCGGCGGTTGAAGAACATCGCCGGGCCCATCGGGGCGGGAGGGATCGGCGGGGGTGGAGGGTCAATGAGAGGAGCGGGAAGAGCGGTACTCGCGCCGGACGCCAGCGCCAGTCCCAAAAATCGACGCCTATCCATTACACGAGAGTAGGGCTATTTCACGTGAACTTCTACTGTCGAAATCGTCATGAGCTGGGATGGACATTGCTCGCCCGCCTTCGGTTGATCTAGCATTTTCCCCGAAAATGCTGCCTCCCAACGCTTTGAGGCAGCATTTTCCCAGAAAATGCCGAGATGGACGATCATGGGCGGAGCGGAGGGCGCGGAGTCGCGTTTAGGCAGGCGGGTGCGCGCCACACGAACGCTCGTCGACTATGTGATCGATGGGGAACGATGCAATAAGGTCTCGAACGGGTGCGTAACGTTCGACGATCAGTAAGATCGCTTCAAGAGTGTTTTCACATGCTTCAACTGGAGGAAATATGGCCGACATGACCCGCCGCCATGTCCTGCAGGCCGCGGGCGCGCTGGGCGTTGGCGCCGTGCTCGCCGGTTGCGCCTCCGAAGAGGACAATGTCCCGCCGCCACCGGCGACCGGGGCTCCGCAGGAGACCTTCACGCAGCCCACCCGCAAGATCTCAGGTGATCTGAAGATCCTGCTGTGGAGCCACTTCGTACCCAGCCACGACGAGTGGTTCAACAAGTTCGCGGCCGATTGGGGTAAGAACGCCGGGGTCAACGTGACGGTTGATCATATCGACCAGGCGCAGATCGTCACCCGCCTAGCGGCCGAGATCTCCGCCGGTCAGGGGCACGACCTGATCCAGTTCATCGCCGGCCTGTCGCAGCTGGAGCCGAGCGTGCTGGACATGAAGGACGTCACCGACGAGGCGGTCAAACGGTGGGGGCCGCAGCTCGAGCTGTGCAAGAAGTCAAGCCTGAACCCCAAGACGGGCAAGTTCTACGCCTACTCGCCGGGTTGGGTGCCCGACCCGGGCAACTACCGCAAGTCGTTGTGGGAGGCGGCCGGCTTCCCGAACGGACCGTCCACATGGGACGATCTGCTCAAGGGCGGCACGGAGATCAAGAGCTCGAAGGGTGTGCAGATGGGCCTGGGCATGTCCCAGGAGATCGACTCCAACATGGTGCTGCGCGGCCTGATGTGGGCGCACGGCGCGTCGATCCAGGACGCCAACGAGAAGGTCACCATCAACTCCGACCAGACCGTGGCGGCCGTCGAGTACATGACCAGGCTGTTCAAGGGGACCATGACCAACGAGGTGTTCTCGTGGAACGCGGCGAGCAACAACCAGGGTCTGGTCGCGGGCAAGCTGTCCTACATCGTCAACTCGATCTCGGCCTACCGCACGGCGCAGAAGGACCGGCCGGACGTGGCGGACGACACCTACTTCGTACCGGCGTTGCGCGGCCCGAACGCCCAGCTCGCGGCGCAGCACGTGATGTACAACTGGGTTGTCCCCAAGCACGCCACCAACCCTGACGCGGCCAAGGAATTCCTGCTGCACTACACGGCCAACTACGCGGCGGCCACCTACGCGTCGAAGCTGTACGACTTCTGCGCCTGGGACAAGCTGACCCCCAACCTCAACACCTGGCTGGCGACCGACCCCTTCGGCTCCAAGCCGGCCGACAAGCTCAAGCTGCTCGCCGACTCCACCAAGTGGAGCACGAACGTCGGTGCCCCGGGCCCGGCGAGCCCGGCCGAGGGCGAGGTCTTCTCGACCTTCATCATCCCCAACATGTTCGCCCGCGCGGCCCGCGGCGAGGTCTCCGCCAAGCAGGCGGTGCTCGACGCCGAGGCGCAGATCCAGCCGATTTTCGCCAAGTGGCGCACGCAAGGGCTGGTGGGCGGCTGATGGCCGTTGTCGAGGTCCGCAACCTGGTCAAGGAATACGAGTCGGGCAAGGTCCGCGCCGTGGATGGCGTGGACCTTGCCACAAAGGAGGGGGAGTACCTGGTCTTGCTGGGCCCGTCGGGCTGCGGCAAGACCACGCTCCTTCGCACCATCGCGGGTCTGGAGCACCCGACCGCGGGCGATGTGGTCATCGACGACCAGATCGTCACGGCCCTTCCGCCCCGGGCCCGCAAGGTTGCCATGGTTTTCCAGAGCTACGCGCTGTACCCCCATAAATCAGTCCACGCGAATATCGTCTTTCCGTTGCGGGCGGCCAAGATGCCGCCGGAGGAACGGGAGCGCAAGGCGAGTTGGGCGGCGGAGCTGCTGGGCATCCATCATCTGATGGCACGCAAGCCGCGGCAGCTCTCCGGCGGTGAGCGGCAGCGGGTGGCGCTGGCCCGGGCGCTGGTGCGCGAGCCGCAGGTCTTCCTGCTCGACGAGCCGCTGTCCAATCTGGACGCCAAGCTGCGGGCGAGCGCCCGCGACGAGCTCAAGCGGTTCCAGCAGGAGGTGGGCACGACCACCATCTATGTGACGCACGACCAGGTGGAGGCGATGGGGCTGGGCGACCGGATCGTGGTGCTCAGCCACGGCAAGGTCCGGCAGATCGGCAAACCCCATGAGGTGTATGACGATCCGGCCGACACGTTCGTCGCCACCTTCATCGGCTCCCCGCCGATGAACCTTGTCACCCGCGGCGACCAGCTCGTCGGCTTCCGCCCCGAGCACCTGATGCCGGCCGCGGCGGTCATCAAGGACGCCCAGCCGATGAAGCTCAACGTCGAGCGGTTGGAGTACCTGTCCGGCGACCGGCACGTCTACGGCACGCTCACCGGCATCGGCGAACCCACGCGAGTCATCGCCAGGCTGCCCGCCACGGTCACCGAACCCATCGCCGCGGGGATGGACTACGACTTCGCGGTGAGCCGGGAGAGGCTGCGTTTCTTCGACGCCGCAACGGGTCTGCGCACCACCGACGGTGAGTCATGACCGGCGTGCGACGCATTGCGGACCGCGAGGGTACCCTCGCATGGCTTTTCTTGATGCCAAGCGTGGTTTACATCATCGCCCTCGTCGGCCTCCCCTTCATCCTCGCCGTCGGCTTCGCACTCTCCGATGTCACCACGGGCGATCCCAGCTTCGACTTCGTCGGTGTGCGCAACTTCGATGCCATCTTCGACGATCCCGTCTTCTGGCGCTCGCTGGGCAACACCTTCATGTTCACCGGGATCTCGATGGTCTTCATCGTGATCTTCGGGAAGGTGCTGGCGAACATCCTCGTCGCCGACTTCAAGGGCAAGTGGTTCGTCCGCTTCCTGATTCTGCTGCCCTGGACCACTCCGGTCACGCTCGGGGCGATCTCGTGGCTCTGGCTGCTGGACTCGATTTTCTCGCCCATCGACTGGCTGCTGCGCCAGGTCGGCCTGCTCGGCGAGCAGGGCTCACTGCTGGGCAATGGGTCCAACATGTACTGGCTGGGTGAGCCGGGGCTGGCCATGGGTTCGGTCATCGCCGTTCATGTCTGGCGGCTGACCCCGCTCGCCGCGGTCATCATGATGGCCGGGCTGGTGGCGATCCCGCGCGACCTGGAGGAGGCGGCGCGCGTCGATGGCGCCGGCTACTGGCGGCGCATGTTCGAGGTCACCATCCCGCTCACGCTCCCGGTCATCGCGGTCTCGGCGCTGTTCGGGGCCATCTTCACCTTCACCGACATGGCCGTGGTCGATGTGCTCACCAACGGCGGGCCCAACAACGCCACGCAGGTGCTCACCAGCTGGGCGTTCTTCCGGGGCATCGACGGTGGTGACGTCGGGCAGGGCGCGGCGGTGGCGTTGTTCCTGTTCCCGCTGCTGCTGGCCGCCGCGATCGCGATCCTGCGCGCCGTGCGCAAGCTGGAGGTGCGCTGATGTACGTGTTGCGCCGCATCGGGGTCTATGCGCTCGCGATCGGGGCCGCGTTCTTCTGCGCAGCACCGTTTCTGTGGAGCATGATCACCGCGTTCAAACAGAACCGCGACCTTTACAACCCCATCAACAACCCGTTTGTCTTCAACCGCCCCGCCACCTCCGACCACATCATCTATCTGTTCACCAAGGCGGCGTTCGGCACCTTCGCCTGGAACACTTTGTGGGTCGGCATTCTGGTGGTCGTCATCACGCTTGCCCTGAGCCTTCCGGCGGCCTACGCACTGGCACGGCTTGACCGGCCCTGGGCGGGCTGGTTCGGGATTACGATTTTTCTTGTTTATCTCGTACCCCCAAGCCTGCTCTTCCTTTCGCTATCTCGGATAGTCGTGGGTTTGGGGCTGCAGGACAACACTTGGTCGCTCGTGCTCATCTATCCCACCATCACCATCCCGGTGTCGATCTGGCTCCTGATCGGGTTCCTCAAGGCGGTGCCGCGCGACATCGAGGAGCAGGCGATGGTGGACGGCTACAGCCGCCTGGGCGCGTTCTGGCGAGCCGTTGTCCCGCTTACCTTCCCGGGCATCGTGGCGGTCATAGTCTTCGCTTTCACCTTGACCGCCAGCGAGTTCATCTACGCCCTGTCGTTCGTCTCGCCGTCGACCGAGAAGGTCATCTCCACCGGCGTGCCGACCGAGCTGGTGCGCGGCGACGTCTTCTTCTGGCAGTCGCTTCAGGCCGCGACCGTGATGGTGGCGTTGCCGTTGGCGTTCGTCTTCAACCTGTTCCTGGACAAGTTCATCGCCGGCTTCACCCAGGGGGCGGTCAAGGGCTGACTCAGCTTTGCGCTCGCTGCCGCGCTTGAGCTTACGTAGAAACGTACGCTACGATCTGCGCATGACACGGACATCTATCGCCTTGAGAGACAGTGTCCTGGCCGAGGCCAAGGCGGCGGCCCAGGCCGAGGAGAAGAGCCTCATGGAGTGGATGGCCGGCGTCATCGAGGATCATCTGTTCCGGTTGCGGTTGATCCGGCACGGGCATTGGCAGCAGTCGCGGCCCGATCTGTTCGGTCCCGAGGCGTCGGTCGCCAACGCCGACATTGCCCGCCGCCTTGCCGGTGGCATGTGAAGCGACTGCGGTGCGGGCAGGTCTGGCAACTGGCTGACGAACAAGGACCGCTGGGGGCGGTCCTTGTTCTGTCCGGCAATGCGTATAACGAGCTGCCGGGCCCGACCGTCCTGATCGTGCGCCTGCTGGACGCCGAGCAGGCCGACCCGGCCTCGATCACCGTGCGTCTGGGCGACGACCATGCGGCGGTGCTGGACTGGGTGACCTATGCCCACAAAGGACTGTTCGGCGAGCTGCTCTACGAGGTGGAGGAGCAAAAGCTGTCCGACGTCCGCAACATGTTGTTCAGGCTGCTGGCGACCAGTTGAACGAGAGCATGACGTTGTCGTCCTCGCTCGTCGCCCCGCCCGCACGATAGGCCTTGAGCGCGGCGTGGTTGTCGCGGTCCGTCAGCACCCACATGCCGTAGCAACCCCGTTGCCGCGCAAGCTCTCCGAGAGCATTCACCAGTGCGCGCCCGATGCCCCGGTTGCGGTAGCCGTCGTCCACGCCGAGTTCGTAGAGGAACATCTCGGTGCCCTTGTCCGGGTGGGTCATCTCGACCCCACTGACGAACCCGACCGCCCTGTCCTCCACATGGGCGAGCAGCAGGTGATGTCCGGGGTCAGCCAAGAAGCGTTGCGCCCACTCGGGTTTGGCGTCATTGTCGAACAGGTGTGAGGCGGCGACCACCTCGTCAACGGTGGCCGCCCGCCGGATATCTGGCTGTGTCACCCGTCCATAGCACCTCAAGATCACGCAATTTGCCTGGCATTAACCCGCGGCACACGCCTTGGGAGCGCAACTTGCCTGGCAAATTGCGGGATCTTGAAGCTAGTCCTCGAGATCGTGGGCGATATCCTCCGCGGGGCGCCACAACTTCCGGACGGCCTCCAGGTCGAGGTCGTGGCCCTCGGCCCAGAGCTTGGCCGCCAGGTGCAGCGCGGCGCTGCAGTCGTCGGCGAGCAGCTCGTCCCGGCTCAGCGGCAGCGTCGGGAGGACCTCGCTGGCGCGGGAGCGCACACTGCGGTGGCGGCGGGCGAACGAGGTCAGCGTCTGTCCCGGCCCGATCTCCAGCATCAGCAGGTCGCCGCTGGACAGCATCCTGTCCAAGGCGGGTCCGAAGTAGACGGTGTCCACCACTTGCCACGCCCAGAACTCGGGACGCACCGAGTCCTTCTCCGTCATGATTTCGGCGGTGTATCCGGAGTAGACGGTCTGGTTGGGCGCGTTGAGCGTTATTCCCGCCAGCTGCCTCTCCGCGGCGACCGCCGCCGGAGCCATTGCCGGACAATGGAAGGGACTTGTGGCCGGTACCACAGCAATAATGAAATCGTCCGTGCGCAGCATGTTTTCCACCTGGTGCAGCTCGTCATCGGGGCCGGCGAGCATTATCTGCCGCGAGGCGTTGACCGCCGCGATCGCCACCTTGCCGATGAGATAGGGGCGCAGCTGGTCCTCGGTGGCGGCGACCGCGAGCATGCCGCCCGGCGGGATCTCCACGGCCCGCCGGACCCGTTCCATCTGCGAGGCGACCGCGTCCTCGAGACTGAACACTCCGGCCAGCGTCGCGGCGACAAGCTCACCCGCGCTGTGGCCCAGCAGCGCCACCGGGGTCACGCCCCAGCTCTGCACCATCTTGGCCAGCGCGTAGTCCACCGCGAACAGCAAGGGCTGCGCTCGCCGGACGTCGTCGATGTCGATGTGCGAGGTCTGGCCGAGCCAGTCGGAGCGCATCTCGCCGGCCTCCGGGCCGATGATGGAGAAGATATCGTCCATGGTGGATGTGAAGACCGGATCGGTGCCGTAGAGCGCGGTGCCCATCCCGGCGTACTGGGAACCCTGTCCGGGCAACAGGAAGGCTATCGGCCGGGGCGCCTTCCCCGACGGCGTGCGTGTCCACAAACGAGGGTCGCCAGCTGCGGTCATGGGTCCAGGTTCGTGGCCGGGCCTTGAGGACTACCCGAACGCTCCTCGAGGGTGCGGCGCGAGGATCGTCCGCGTGAGAGTGGAGAAGGATGTTTTCGTGCGGGGCAACGGGGTGAGGCTTCCGTCCACACTCCGGGTCGCCGACGCCATCGCCTCCGGCGAGTGCCAGCCGCGGCTGGTGAGGCGCACGGAGGTCGAGTCGGTCGCGGTCTCGCTCGGGGAGTCCGCCGCCGAGATGGCGGTCGCGGCCGCCCGCATCGCACTGGAGCGAGCGGGTTCGACCGGGGCCGACATCGACCTGATCCTGCACGCCGACACCTATCACCAGGGTCAGGACCTGTGGCCCGTGGCCTCGTATGTGCAGCGGGAGACGGTACGCAACACCTGCTCCGCGATAGAGATCCGGCAGATGTCGTGCGGGGGCATGGCCGCCATCGATCTCGCGACCTCCTATCTTTGCGCCGGGCCACACCGTACCGACGCCCTGCTCACGACCGCGGACCGGTTCTGCGAGCCCGGCATCAACCGGTGGAGCACCGATCCAGGGACGCCGTACGCGGATGGGGCCACGGCGATAGTCCTGTCGCGTCGTGGGGGCTATGCCCGGTTGATGTCGATTGTGATGTATGCCGACTCGGAGCTGGAACAGGTGCACCGGGGTGATGAGCCGTTCAGTCCGGCCCCGTTCACTCATCGCATGCCCGTCGACTTCGAAGCGGCCAAACAGGCCTTCACCAGGCAGTTCGGCCTCTCGTTCGCGATCAACCGGGTCAACGGCAGCCAGCGATTCACCATAAAGCAGGCGCTGGCGGACGCAGACATGGAAATGCATGAGGTTGATTGGATTGTTCTGCCACACTTTGGGTATAGACGCTTGGAGTCGATGTACTTCCGGGAATTCGGCATCGATCCGGCGAAGACAACCTGGGACTGGAGTCGGACCGTCGGCCACCTGGGAGCGGGCGACCAATTCGCCAGCCTCGGGTACCTGGCCGACACCGGCAGGGCCCGCCCCGGCCAGACCTGTCTTCTCGTCGGCATCGGTGCCGGATACACCTGGGGAGCGGCCGTGCTGCAGTTCACCGACGCACCCCGGTGGGCGACAGCCGGATCAGGACTCCCCGCCGCGGGGTGACGCTCGGGTCCGCCGTGGTGGGTCGAGGAAAGCTGCCGTGGCCGCCGCCACGACACGGGAATCGGCGGCCGGCCACGCGCAGCAAGATCGCGCAATTTGCCAGGCAAGTCACGCTCCCAGGGCACGTTATTCGGTCTATTGCCAGGCAAATTCCAGGATCTTGCGCGTTGCGGGAAGCGTGAGTTACAGGATCAGAGCCGCGGAGGATGGGGTTTCGTAGGCGGCGCGGCGGGGGGTCGGGATGGTGGCCCGCAGGTGGAATTGGCCCGCCGGGTCGGTGTTGGTGGTCAGCGTTCCGTCCAGTTTGGACACTCGGTTGGACAGGTTCTGGATCCCGCTTCCGCTGTCGAGGCTCCGCTGTGGCGGCTGACCCGGTACACCATCATTGGTTATCTCAATCGTCACGTCGGAGTCGGTCTGCCGCAGGACGATTTCGCACCGCTCCGCCTTGCTGTGCCGCAGCACATTGGTCACGCCTTCGCGCAGCACGGTGGCCAGCACCGTGCGGACCCGGGTCGGCAGCTCCTCGTGGTCCATCACCATGTGCACCCGCACATCGGCCGCGAGCAGGACGGAGCGGGCCGACTTGGCCTCGTCGTCCAGCGACAGTTCCCGGTAGCCGCTGGCGACCGACCGCACATCGGTGAGCGCCTGGCGCGAGATCTCGATGATCTGGCTCAGCTCCTCCTCGGCCCGACCGGGATTCTTGGTCACGAGGCGGTGCGTGAGCTCGCTCTTGAGCGATATCGCCGAGAGGCTGTACCCGAGCAGGTCGTGCAGGTCACGGGCGAAGCGCAGGCGTTCGGCGGCGACGGCCACCTTGGCCATCTCGTTGCGCGCGGCGTTCATCGCGATGACGAACGTCGCCAGGCGCGAAAGTCCATAGACGACAAGGCTCATCACGGCGACATTCATGGTGTAGAACGCGATGTCGAGCGGACTCTGCGGCAGGATGCTCGACACCGCGAACAGGGCGCCGAGGACTACGCCGGCCAGGCATAGTACCCCGAGGGCGGTCGGCAGGATCAGCAGCGCGCTGCCCGCGAGGAATCCGGGCACGCTGATGAACGAAGGCCCGAAGATGGTCATGGGTCCATATATCAGCAGGGCTTGCGCGGCAAGCAAGAGATAACCCGCCTTGGTGCGTTGCAACTTGGGCGCGAACGGGCTGATGTGCAGCAGTTGTAGGGCCAGCACCAGCCCCATGCAGACCACGCTGATGACGGTCTGCGTGACGCCTCTGTTGTACCAAAGCATGTTGACGGCGCCCATGACGACGTAAAGGGTGAAAACGGTGGCCACGACGGCGCGGGCCAAGCGCGGGGCGAACCCCTTGCCCAGACCGTCGTACCTCTCCCAAACCCCAAGCTCCACAAGGCACCTCCGCACCGTTTCGCTACCCTGGGGGGCCCAAGGTGATGGTGAAACTCTGGGCGGGCCCCGGCGACCGGTCGCCATCCCCGCGAGCGGCTTATAGGATTGCAGCTCTTTGTGTATCTATTTCAAGACAGCAGTCTATCTGTCACTACTAAGTGACGCTTCGCATCGACGAAGCATGCTGGCTCGGCCGAACGGCTGATGGCTGAGTGATTGGTCGGGCGAACCCCGAGCGCGATTTCGCCGACGCTGACCTCGGCTGGCCAGTCAATTAGAAAGGCGTCATTGGCGGTCTCGCTGTCACCGAAGGCCAGCGCGCAAGGCGCCAAACCCATTGCGGTGGCGACGAGATGCAGCGTTTGTTGAAGCACGCCAACGTGTTCGAGCACGGTCGAGTAGGCGATGCCCCCGGTGGCGCAAGCGAACCGGGCCATCCGGGCGGTCATGGTGATGAGCACCGGCGGGCGCTGGGGCGAGCCGGCCGCGACCATGGCCAGGTCGAGCAACTCGCCCAGCTCGATCTCGGAGCTGTTGATGAGCGTCAGGAAATGGCCCTGCGGGTCGTAGTGGTAGATGCCGCGGGGCAGGCCCAGACACCGCTCGACCGTGACGTAGAGGTCCAGCTCGTAGCGGTTGGCCACGCTCGGGTACGGGCGGTCCGTTTCGAGATAGGCCAGGTTGTCCGGGCCCACCCGCCTTATCTCGCGCACCCGCGCGGCCCGGAAGAGCAGCTCACCCAGCTGGCTGTGGGTGGGCTCCCCGGCCGAGAAGTCCCGGATGTGGGTGTTCGCCTCGATCACCTCGGTGAGCGGGGGATCCATCTGGGCCAGCTCGGAGATGGTCGGGCGGTACAGCGGGAAGCGGGGCCCGTCCGGCACCGGCTTGACGCACGGCGCCACCTGCACCCGCTGCGACTCCGCCGGCAGGAATCCCAGCGGGTTGTCGTGCCGCCCGACCCGGCTGCGGCTGTGGAAGAGCAGCTCGTGGTGGGTCCACGGGGCGAGCAGAGGGTCGTGGTCCTCGGCGAACAGGGCCGTCGCTGGCGAGTCGCCGACCCCGATGAGCACCATGCCGGCCGCGGCCAGATAGGTGATTATCTCTCTAACGAGGTTGTCGCTGGCGTGGACCGCCTTGGCCACGCTCGGGATCACGCACGGCTTGGTGAGCATGGTGACCACGTGGGCGGCGAGCGGCCGGTGGATCACCACGCGGTGGCGGGCCAGCGGCGACTCGATGACCAGCTCGCCCTCGTGCGCCCGCATCGAGGCGAACTTCGACAGCCGCACCGGCCGGTGCCGCTCGATCTTAGGCATGCTGAAGTGGGCGCGCCGGGCGATCGGCACCACCGACAGCGACGGGCCGAGGGTGTCGTCGTGGCCGAGCGAGTGGACCACGCAGCCGCTGATCATCTCCAGGATGCGCTCGACCCGGCCGCGCTCTGACCGCTGGCGTGGCACGACGTTCTCCAGCAGCACCGGGCCCAGGCTCATGCGGGCCAGTGCGCCCCGGATCGCCGGGCTCGGATCGCTGATGGTGATGTCGCCCCACATCGTGGTCAGAAGCAGCCGGTCATCATGGTCATCGGTCTCCACCAGCACGTCTTCGCGGAGCGAGCAGAGACGGTGGCTGACGGACTCACTTTCCACATCGGACTCCTGAGAACGGGCTAGACAAACAGAGGAATGGGATTCAGTTCATCAAACTCGATGGGCTGTGCGCGTTGGCCCATCTGAACCGGTACGTCATAAAGCCTTCCGGGTGCGAACCTGGCCCAGAAGTGCCGCATCCCCGGCACGATCACCTTGACCGCCGCGAGCCCGATGTCGGGCCGTGTGTGGTTGAGGACAAGCATTTCCAGCCCGGCCCGGCGCAAGCGCTGGTGCACCATCTCGATGTCATGACGGATGTCGTCGCGAATGTCGTCGCAGTGGGGAAGGGGGTAGACTGCGGGGCTTCGCGGCGGCTCGGCCGGATCCGGTACCAAATATGGTTGTGTCTCAAGGGTAGCGGACCTCCACCAATTCTCCGCGTCGATGCCGGCCGCCATTTGCCGGCCGGCCGACCGCGCCTCGAACGAGGCCGAGCAGAGCTGGTTGAGCTCGGCGAAGCCGCGACGCAGCGCCACGCGCACGTCGCGGTGGGCGCCGAAACCGAAGACGATCTCCTCGCGCGACTGGTCGACGCGGCGCGACACCGCCGCGATGACCGGCACGCCAAGGTCGACCGTCAGGTCCAGCGCCCACACCTCGCGGCCTATGCGGCGGTACGCCTCCCGCAGCTCGTCCACCCAGGGGTCGCCGAAGGCGGGAAGGTCCAACGCGGGCCGGCGGATGCGGTTGTACCACCAGATCGCCACCGCGTCCCGCTCCACGATCTCGAGCAGCCCTTGCCATACGGCGTGTTCCAGGCTCGCCCCGGCCGCGTTGCCGTTGGAGTCGGCGCAAACCATCATGGGGCCGGGCTTTCGGGGCGCTCCAAAGTAGAGCACCCCGGTTGGCAGGAACCGCAGGCGTTGGTGCGTATGGGACCAGACCGGGCTCCAGCTCATCGTCGCGTGATCGTCGAAGGGGTCGCAGACGAACTGGGGCGTGTCGTGCGAGGCGTTCCACCGCCAGCGCCCCTCGAACTGCCGCGGGTGGTAGAGCTGGCAGCTGTCGGGATGGATGGCCTGCTCGCCCAGCCCCGCGTAGCTGGCCTCCACCATCTCCTCGTCACCGGCGAACGTCGCGCAATGCCGTTCCAGCGCTTCGCAAAGCGCGCCGGTCTCGGCCTGGGCGGGCGTCATTCCCTTGCCGGCGTTCTGCATCGCCAGCGCGGCTCGCAATCCCCTGAGACTGCGCGCGCCGGGCAACGACGTCGCGCCGGATTTAAAAACATTGAACATCTCCGGTGTACCGTTCGCGCGCCGGATTTCCTTGACCACTCCCGAGATCGGGCTCACCAAGTGCCGGTATCGCGCGAGCGTTTCCTCCGGCGTGCCGCAGCTTTTCGCGCGGGATTCCAGGACCACCGGCTGCCCCGCCTGCTGCCGCATCAGGGTCGGGTCACCGCAGGAATGGCACTGCGGCCTGGCCCGCACCTCGTGCCGGCGCCCCTCGAGGTCGGCGCTGTCAAAGGTCCATACGCACCGCTGGCCCTCGTGCCGCTGACCCGCCAGCCACTTCATCGTCTCCAGCGCGGTGAGGTTGAAGGCCGCCGCCGCCAACGGCGGTAGGGTCGCCGCCGGCCTCGGCACCGACCGGGTCCGCCCGAGGAAGGCCTGCACGTGCCGCTCCGCCGGCCGGTGCAGCCGCAGCCGATCGGCCAGGCAGTGCCAGCAGGGTCCGGCGTGGACGTCGGTGGTGAAGATGGGTCCGATCCAGACCCGTTCCCCGAGCGGGCGGGCCAGCAGCCACGGCCGCTTGGCCTGGCGATGGTCGGCGTCGATCTCGCCGAGCCGGGGGGAGAGGTAGTCGTCGCACAGCACCACACTGAACTCGGCATCGTCTTCGTTGTCACGGATGGTGAGTCCGGCGTTCTCGAAGGCGCGCCGCGCCGCGTGCCGGTCGATGCCGCCCCCCACCGCCAGCAGCGCGATGGGGCTCGTCAGCCGGTTCATGACAATCTGTGGGTCCAGTCCGCTCGAATCCCAGTAGGCGCAGGATGTCTCGTCCATCGGGTCCGGCGGGTACCAGGAGCCGACCAGCCCTTGGTCCTCCAGCCGCCGGACCACCCGGACAACCTGCTCGCGCGACACGCCAGCGGCTGACGTGTCGCGCAGCAGAGTCTCCAGATCGCGGGTCCCGTCCAGCATGGGCGCGATCAGTTCGATGCGTTCACCTTGCATGGCCACGACGCGACGCTCGGAGAACACATACACGGCATCGTCGGCTACGACCTCCGCGCGCAGATGCCGCTTGAACCCCACGAGTGGGGCTCCGCTCCGGCCGCCTTCAGGCATCGGTGGCTGGAGGCTCTTGGGGGACCATGGGGTCCGGCGAGGCGCACAGCGGCGACATGAAGGCGATCATGTCACCGATTGTCCACGTGTCGAATTCATCGATGACAAGAAGGTCGGCTTCGTGGGCGGATGCGTACATGGACTCACTCCAATGATCGATTGGTGGCAAGGAACCGATCTGTGATTGGAGTGTCTGATGCTGATCATCCCCCCGGTAGTGCCTGGCTCACGAGGTGCATGTGTATTTTTCATGCCCCCTTATGCGTGTTTCTCATACCGCACTGGTGGCGTATGCACTGCCGCGAATGAGGCCAGGTCGGCAAGCATGGTACTTCAGCATCATCATACCTGCGAACGGCGCCGGCCTTGGTTAGGAGGTCTAAAGTGGACATCAAAGTCCTGGGACCGCTGGAGGCACATCAGAACGGCAGGTCGATTGCGCCAAGCGCGGCAAAGCCACGGCAGATCCTCGCCTTGCTGGCGCTTCAGGTCGGCCAGGTCGTCACCGTGCCAGCGCTGATCGAGGAGCTGTGGGGCATGAACCCGCCGCGCAGCGCCTTGACCACATTACAGACCTACATCATGCAGTTGCGACGCCGGATCGAGGCGGCTCTCGCCACCGCGACCGCCGGCGGAGCGAAGGAAGTGCTTGTCACCCGGTATGGCGGCTACATGCTCGAGCTGGCGCCCGACGACGTCGACGTGCAGCGGTACGAGCGCCTGGCCGCCGGTGGAACCCGCGCCCTTGAGCAAGGCGACAACGAGGCCGGTTCGCGGTTGTTGCGTGCCGCGCTTGAGATGTGGCGGGGGCAAGCGCTGGTCGATGTCCAAATCGGACTGAGGTTGGGCATCGAGGTGACCCGGCTCGAGGAGAGCCGGCTGGCCGTGCTGGAGTCGCGGATCGAAGCGGATCTGCGTCTCGGGCGGCACAACGCGTTGCTGAGCGAGCTTGCTGTGCTCGCCGCCAAGTATCCGATCCACGAGAACCTCTGTGCCCAGTACATGATCGCGCTCTACCGCTCCGGCCGGCAGTGGCGAGCGCTCGAGATCTTCAAGTCGTTGCGCCAGACCCTGGTCGACGAACTGGGTGTGGAGCCGTCCGCGCGCCTGCAGCACCTGCAGCGCGCCATCCTCAACTCGGACCCCGCCCTCGACGAGGCGATGTTCCCGCGTCAGACGGAGCTTGTCGGATCCTGACGGGGTATCTGTGCCGCTTGCTGATCGAGCTTGGTGCGCAAGGTGTCGACAAGGCGCATCAGCTCGATGGGCAGCGGGAAGATCAGCGTCGAGTTTCGTTCCGTCGCGACCTCGGCCATCGTTGCCAGCACACGCAGCTGCATCGCCGCTGGATGCTGTTCGAGCACCACTGCGGCGCGCCCGAGGTCGGCGACGGCCTCGAACTCGCCCAGCGCGTGAATCACCTTGGCCCGGCGCTCGCGTTCCGCCTCGGCCTGCTTGGCCATGGCCCGCCGCATGGTGTCGGGCAGCTCCACGTCCTTGATCTCGACGTGGGTCACCTTGACCCCCCAAGGGTCGGTCACCTCGTCGACGATTTGTTGCAGGCGCTGGTTTATCTCGTCCCGCTTGGTCAGCAGCTCGTCCAGCTCCACCTGCCCCAGAATGCTGCGCAACGTGGTCTGCGCGATCTGTGAGGTCCCCACGATGTGGTTCTCGATCGCGACGACGGAACGGACGGGGTCGATGACGTGGAAGTAGGTCACCGCGTTCACCTTCACCGTGACGTTGTCCTTGGTGATGACGTCCTGCGGCGGGATATCCATCGTCACGGTCCGCAACGACACCCGGACCATCCGATCCACAATCGGGATCAGAAAGAACAGCCCCGGTCCCTTGGCCCCGATCACCCGTCCCAGCCGGAAGATGACCCCTCGCTCGTACTCGGGCACGATCCGCACCGAGGCCCACATCAGGATCAGCAGCACCAGGGCGGCGACCACCCACCCGAACCCGAACTCAGCCATCGGCCACTCCTTCCACCCTCAGGGTGAGACCGTCCCGGCCCACCACCCTCACCCGTTGTCCCACAAGCAGATCCGGCCCTCGCGCCCGCCACCAGGCGCCCTCGACGAACACCATCCCGACGTCGCCGTCCATCCGGGACACCGTGGCCTCCTGGCCGGTCAGCGTGGATTCGCCGCTGATCGGCGGCGACCGTCTCGCCTTCCACGCCAGGCGCCCGGCGAACAGCGCCCCCAGGCCCACGACCGCCGCGGTCGGCACGAACACCGCCGGGCTCACGCCCATACCCTCACCCTGAAACAGGAACACGCCCGCCAGGGCGAGAGCGATCGCGCCGCCCACCGCGAAGACCGCCACGCCGGGATGGATGACCTCCGCCGCGAACAGCGCCCCCGCGAGCACCAGCAAGGCGATCCCGGCCACGTTGACCGGCAGCACGCTGAGCGCGTAGAACCCCAGGATCAGCAGGATGACGCCGATGACGCCGGACAGTCCCATCCCGGGGCTGGCCGCCTCATAGACCACCGCGAGCGTGCCGATGGACAGGAACAGGAACGCCAGGTTGGGGTCGGCGATGATCTGAAGCAACCGTCGCAGCAGCCCGAAGTCGAACTCGACCGTCTTCGCCCCGACCGTGTTCATCGTTACCGTGCGCCCGCTGGCCAGCCTCACCTGTCGCAAGTGGACAGTGCTCAGCACCTCGTCCCGATCCCTGGCCAGGAAGTCCACCGCGTCAACGGTTACGGCCTCCTCCGCCGAGACCGCCCGGCCCTCCCGGACGGTCGCGATGGCGAAATCCTTGTTTCTTCCTCGTTGTACCGCGATGGACTCCGCATACGCCGCCGCATCATTGATTACCTTGTCACTCGCCTTCTCGCCCGTCTCTGCGTTGACCGGTGTCGATGCTCCGATCGTCGTGCCCGGGGTCATGACGGCCAGATGGGCGGCGATCGTGATGAGCGCCCCCGCCGACGCCGCCCGCCCACCCGCCGGCGTCACGTAGACGATGACCGGCACGTCGGCGCCGAGGAACCGCTGGATGATC
>Ga0075428_100000492_pt1 | contig 39930 bp, 30 predicted proteins | sample RhiMetdeltSRZDD2_FD_75291 | JGI IMG/M metagenome (GOLD analysis project Ga0075428, IMG submission 75291) | Populus rhizosphere microbial communities from Tennessee, USA - Rhizosphere MetaG P. deltoides SRZDD2 | ecosystem: Host-associated > Plants > Roots > Rhizosphere > Soil | place: USA... | reverse complement strand
GTCAACGGCTGAGCGAAGCGCTGTGGATCGATCACGCGCAGGTGTTTCTCCCAGTACCGCAGCGAGGCTTTGTGTTGCCGCAGCGCCGCCGGTTCACGTTGGGCCCGGGCGAGGTCCAGCGGCTGGACTCCCGCGACCGGGGCTAGGTGTGCGCCGGTGGCCTTGTCGAGCTTGGCCAGGTCGGCGCGGAGCGCGTCGAAACCGTACCCATCAATGACAATGTGACAGTAGAGCGCGACGAAGTACACTGCCCGTTCGCCGTCGGCGACCACCGCCATCCGCAGCGGCCAGTCCGCGACCGGATCCCAGGGCGCGGCTTCATACTCCGAGCGGATCGCATTCGCCATCCGCTCCGGATCGCCGTCGTCCTCGTGCACCTCGAGGGTGATCTCGCCGGATTCGAAGAGCACTTGCTTGGGCGTCCCGTCGTCCTCGACCAGCAGGCGCGTGCGCAGCGACTGGTGCCGGCTGAGGATGAATCCGAGCAGCGTCGCGATGTCCTGTACCGACGTGCCTTCCTCGAGCCGCATCGTCCCGCCGGTCCACTCGGTGGCGCCGAACTTCTGCATCGACCGCCACCCGGCGAACTGGGCCCAGGTCAGTTCCTCGACCCCGCTTCCCTCGCCCTTGAATGGCACGGTAATGCGATATGTCACGGGATCTCCCACTCGATCGGCAATTCGGCAGCACGTCCTGCACCGGCTTGTGACTCATGACAAGCCGGCGCAGAAATCGACGTTCTACGTACGCTTAGAGCTCACGAACGATCATCACGGTGTCCTCCTCCCGGCGTAGGAGCCCATCGACCTGCGGTGGCAGAAGCGGGCTTCGGTCGATGAGCGCAGCCTAAACGTTGTAGATATGTTGATGGAAGACTCCAAGAAGACGAGTGCCAATTGTAATCAAAGTCCTGAATATTCAATGCGGGCATTGCGTCAATCTATTGTGGGACTTGCCCTTTGAGCGCCGCCGACGTCATTTGATAGAGGTGCACCAATTCGTACCGGTCTGGTGGTGTGTCACTATCCAAAGTCTCGCATGTGGGGCTCGATCAGAAATGCCGGTCGGGCCCGCCTTCGACGGCATCGACCCCGGCACCTGGTGCGGTCCGGCCCTTGACCACCGTGCGCCAGCCGTTTCGCGACATGGGCGCCGCCGCCGCCAAACTTCTGCTCGCGCTGATCGCCGGCGAGGCCCAGGTCCAGACCCGGATCGAGCTGCCCACCACGCTCATCGTCCGGGCCGGCACCGCCCCTCCCCGCTGAGGACCGAAACGATTCGCCGACTTTCCCGAAACGTTTTGGCGTCGATGTCCTTGCTGTGCCGTGCCGTTGCCAGTCGGGCCAGTAGGGCCCCTGCGCCCTTGAGTACCCAGCGGTCAGCGCCATCGGAGCTGAACAGCCGAGCCAGGGCGCGGTCATAACCGAACTGGCGCTGGAGCTCCCCCGTTCGAGTGCGTCTCGCACGACTTGCGCCACCGCGGACTCGTCCTCGTGGTCGCTGAGCAGATCGTCTATGATCGCCGGCACTGTGCGAACTGGTAGTCCGCCCCAGACCTCCCAGCTCCCCGGAGCGAGCTGAGGACGCACGCGTAGCTTGATGTCATTACGGCGAGGACGCAGCCGGGTAACGGCACAGAACTCATGCTCGTAGGGGATCAGATCGCCTAGCCCTCGCAGATGCGCCGCGCTGCGATGGCTGATCACTACGTCCGGAGCGACGATTCGTTCGTGCCATGCCCTTGCCCTTCCCAGTTGTAGCCATGCTGCCCGCAGCGGATCGAGGTCTGGATCTTCTGGTGCACCCGTGAGCCGGTAGACGCGCGTGGCCTGATCGGCCACGGCAAGCGTCCCGTCATGGACAAGCCGGTTGAGGTCCTGACGTGATACCCCGAGCTGCCGGGCTTGGCCAGCGGTGATCATGCCCCACTGCTCGCTGGCGACCGAACTGATCGCAGCAAGCGCGGTACCCCTCGACATGGAGCGATCGTAATCAATAATGTGACGAACGCTCCGTGTGTCCCCGCCAGATTGGGACCATCGATTGAATCCGAGTTGGCGCGGCTTGTGTGCAGCGGTCCCCTGCCGGTCTGCGCGAGCTGCGCGGATCGGTATGAAAGAGTGGAGGTATGAACCGGCTTGGTAGCGCGACCTCGCCCTACCTCCTCCAGCACGCCACCAACCCTGTGGATTGGTGGCAATGGGGAGGTGAAGCCTTCTCCGAAGCCAAGCAGCGGGACGTCCCGGTGCTGATCTCGGTGGGATACTCCGCGTGCCATTGGTGCCATGTCATGGCGCACGAGTCGTTCGAGGACGAGACCGTCGGCGCGCTCATCAACGACGACTTCGTGGCCATCAAGGTGGATCGCGAGGAGCGGCCGGATGTCGACGCCGTGTATATGACGGCGACCCAGGCGATGACCGGGCAGGGCGGGTGGCCGATGACGGTTTTCGCGACCCCGGAGGGCCAGCCGTTCTTCTGCGGGACGTACTTTCCGCGAACGAATTTCATGACCCTGCTGCGCTCGGTCACCGAGGCGTGGCAGACCCGCCGGGCAGACGTTGTGGCGCAAGGGAATCAGATTGTGCGGGCGATCGCCGGCACGCCGCTGCGGGGCACGACCGAGGTGACCGAGGCTCTGCTCGGCCTGGCGATGACCAAGGTGTGCGCCGCGCACGATCAGGTGCACGGCGGGTTCGGCGGGGCGCCGAAGTTCCCGCCGCACATGGTGCTGCTGTTCCTGCTGCGCCACTTCCAGCGCACGGCCTCACCGCAGGCGCTTGAGGTGGCCCGGCACACCTGCGAGGCGATGGCCCGCGGCGGGCTCTTCGACCAGGTGGGGGGCGGCTTCCACCGGTACACGGTCGATGAGACCTGGACAGTGCCGCACTTCGAGAAAATGTTGTACGACAACGCTTTGCTGCTGCGCGTCTACACGGAGCTGTGGCGGCTGACCGGCGATCCGCACGCCCGACGCGTAGCAGGCGACACCGTGGGCTTCCTGCTCACCGAGTTGCGGACCGCCGAGGGCGGGTTCGCCTCGGCCCTCGACGCCGACACCGAGGGCGTGGAGGGGCTCACCTACGCCTGGACCCCGGCCCAGCTCGACGCGATCCTCGGGAGCGAAGACGGGCAGTGGGCCGCGGACTTGCTCGGCGTCACGCAAGACGGCAACTTCGAGCACGGGCTGAGCGTGCCGCGTCTCATGCGCGACGTCGACGGCGCCGACGAGCCGATTCGTGAGCGCTGGCAGGCGATCCGGGCGAAACTGCGGCATGAACGGGCCCGAAGGCCGCAGCCCGATCGCGACGACAAGATCGTGGCGGCGTGGAACGGGCTGGCGATCACGGCCCTGACCGAATACGCCCGGCTCGCCAACGACGACAACGCAAAACGCGCCGCGATCGAGGCGGGCGAACTGCTGCGCCGGGTCCACCTCGACAACGGCCGGCTCAAGCGGGTCTCGAAGGACGGCAAGGCGGGCCAACCCGCGGGCGTGCTCGAGGACTACGGCTGTGTGGCGGAGGCGTTCTGCGCGCTGCACCAGCTGACCCTCGACGGCCGCTGGCTGGAGGAGGCCAAGCAGCTGCTTGACGCCGCGCTGCATCACTTCAAAGACAACGACGGCTTCTTCGACACCGCCGACGACGCCGAGCGTCTGGTCACCAGGCCGGCCGACCCGACCGACAACGCGACCCCCTCGGGGCTTTCCAGCATCGCCGGCGCCCTGATCACCTACACCGCGCTCACCGCCGACACGGCCTATCGTGACGCCGCCGAGAAGGCGTTGCAATCCATCGGGGAACTGCTCTCGCGGCACCCGCGCTTCGCGGGCTACTCGGCTGCCGCCGCTGAGGCCCTCGTCAGCGGCCCGTATGAAATCGCCGTAGTGACCGAAAACGCCGGAACCGATCTGACGATGACGGCGATCACGCATGCGCCCCCCGGGGCGGTGATAGTGACCGGCCCGCCCGACCATGCCGGCGTGCCGCTGCTGCGGGGGCGGAGCACCATCGACGGGCAGGCCACGGCCTACGTATGCCGCACCTTCGTCTGCGACCGTCCGGTCACGACAAGCGTGGAACTGGCGACGATGCTGACCCCCTCGGATTGACCTAACCGGCTAAACGGACAATCGTGGCTAGGCTCCCCAACCATGGCAGGCCTCGCCGCTCTCCTTAGTTTCGACTCAGACCGGGCCACCGCTCCCACCCTTGAGGCGCTTTCGGAATCGCTTCGTCCGCGCGGCTACGAGGAGGCGATCGCCGCTGTCGGCCCGGCGAAGCTTCTCGTCCGCGCGGCCCTCCCAAAGATTGATGAACGGCATGACGTGGCGATGATTGTCGATGGGATCGCCGAGCCGTCGAACCTGTTCGCCCGCTACGCCACCTACGGCCCGGCCGGCCTGCTCACCGGGGAGCAGCCCTACGCACTGATCGTCGCCGATGCCGAGGGGGCGGTCCTCGCCCGCAACCTCGACGGCCCGCCGCTCTACTACACCCGTGTCCGCGGCGCGGTTTTGGTCGCCAGCGAGCCGTCCGCCCTCATCGAGGCGGGCGCGCCGGTCGCGCCCAACGAGGAGATCGTGGCCCGTTTCCTCGATACCGGCGCGTGCGACGAGGTCCCGGCCACCTTCTTCCGCGGCATCCGCCGCGTGCTTCCCGGCCAGGTGGTGGAGGTCAACGGCCACACCGACGGCTGGGCCATCCGCGCCCATCCGGCCGCCTTCGAGTTCACCTTCGTCCGTGATCTGGGCGAGCCCGCCCCCGGCCTCGCCGACTACCTGCTGTGGGCGATGGCGAAGGCCTCGGGCGGCGAGGTTGACGTGCTCTTCTGCGCGTTGGGCGGCAGCGACCGGTCGGGGCACCTGCCCAGGCTGGCCGACCGGGTCGCCGTTCGCTACGGCGTCGGGTTACGCTTCCCCTTCCGTGAGCTGGGCGGGCTTGACGACGCGGCGCGCGCCGAGCTTCAGGCCCTGGCCGAGCGGACTCTCCCGTCCGCGTCGGTGCGCGCCGCCTCCAGTCCCCACAGCGCCGAACCCCACCTGGGTGAGATCCTGCACGGCCTGCGCACCGAGGTCGCCACCGCGCTGCTCTACCCGCGCCACGGTGAACCCGACCGCGCCTCGCTGTCGCGGCTGGCCAACCTCGCCGCCGCCCGCCGGCCCGAACTCGACCGAATCTGGCGCCACTATCTGCTCGAGCGGTGGCTGGCTACCGTAACCCCGGGAAAACCCAATGTGCCCATGGCCCGCCCGGCCGAACGCCGGCTCGACGTAGCGGGCCAGTCGTGGCAGCGCCAGGCGATCCGCGCCGAGCCGCTCGCCGCGGGCGACCGCTTCCCGGACATTTTCGCTTGGTACACAATGGAATTTGTCAACGCTGCCGATCGGCCGACCCACCAGGCCCTGCGTCGCCAGTGGCTGCTCGTGGTGGCGGGCAAGGCGGTCGCCGTGGCGCAAGGCGAGGCTCGCGCGATCTGGCGCATCGAGCCCGGCCGCCTGGCCCGGGCGCTGGTGCGCTTGGCGGGCGGCCGGACCCGGCATCCCGACCCGTGGAGCATGCGGGTGGCTATCCAACGGGCGGGCCGGTGGCGCATGTGCCTGGCCGCGCTGTCCGCGTTTTTCAAAAACCTTCTCTGGTACCAGAAAATTGCCGGCATGGCGGCGATGAGCGTGAGCCCGCCTCGGGAGCACGCCTGCCCGCCCGCGCATCTGGCCGTGGTCGGCCCGCCCCAGCGGCCCGACCAGGCCGCGAACCAGGTGCTCGGGGCCGTCCGCCGGGCGGTCCTGGAGGAGATCTTCGACACACTGCGTGGCTGCGCGATCGTCAGCACCGGCGGCGAGGGCGTGCGCTGCCTGGGCTGGGCCGGCCAGGGTTCCATGCCCGTCGATGTGCTTGAGCGGCTGTGCGCGGACAATCCCTTGGGACAAGCCGATGAGCGTACCCCGCTGATGATCGCGTTCTCGGCCAGGACCCCGGCGCGCAAGCCTTCGCAGACCGGACCGCACCGCGCCGGCAAGCAGGCTGCCCGCCGCGGGTAGGCCTCCTCCCAAGATCCCCCACCCAAGATCCCGCAATTTGCCCGGCAATATCCCGCTCGGGACGACCTCGGATGGTCTATTGCCTGGCAAATTGCGGGATCTTGGGCCGGTGTCGCGGCCGGGCCGGCGGCCTATCGGCCTACCATGGGCGGTGATGACTGAGATCTCCAGACCCAGCCGGACCGGCCTTCCCGTCGTGGGCATGATCGGTGGTGGCCAGCTGGCCCGCATGACCCATCAGGCGGCGATCTCGCTCGGCCAGTCGCTGCGCGTGCTGACCGGCGATCGCGATGAGTCGGCCGCGCTCGTCGCCGCCGACGTCGAGCTGGGCAGCCACACCGACCTGGCGGCCCTGCGCGCCTTCGCCAAGGGTTGCGATGTCGTCACCTTCGACCACGAGCACGTGCCGGCCGAGCACATCCGCGCGCTGGCCGCCGAGGGCGTGCGCATTTTCCCGAGCGCGGAGGCGATCCGCTACACGCAGGACAAGCGGGTGATGCGGGAGCGCTTGTCGCAGCTGGGTTTCCCGGTGCCGCGGTGGGCTTGGCTGGCGGAGGCCGGGCTGGCGGATTTCGGCCTGCCCGCGATCGTCAAAACCGTCTCGGGCGGCTACGACGGGCGCGGGGTTTTCCTGGTGTCCTCGCTCGAGGATGAGCTTCCGGAGACCGATCTCATCGTCGAGGAGCTGGTGCCGCTGCGGCGCGAGCTGGCGGTGCAGGTCGCCCGCTCCCCCTTCGGCCAGGTCGCGGTCTACCCGGTGGTGCAGACGGTGCAGCGCGACGGGATCTGCGTCGAGGTGCTCGCCCCGGCCCCTGATCTCCCGGAACCCGTTGCCGCGCAAGCACAGCAGATAGCGATCCGGATCGCCATCGAGCTCGGCGTCGTCGGCCTGCTCGCGGTGGAACTGTTCGAAGTGGACGGTGGCGGGCTTCTCGTCAACGAGCTGGCGATGCGGCCGCACAACTCCGGGCACTGGACCATCGAGGGCGCGCGCACCTCACAATTCGAGCAGCACTTGCGGGCGGTGCTCGACTACCCGATGGGCGAGACCCACCTGACCGCGCCCGCGGTGGCGATGGCCAACGTGCTCGGCGGCCCGCCCGGCGGCATGTCCATCGACGAGCGCCTGCACCACATGATGGCCGCGGAGCCCGGGGTCAAGGTTCACCTCTACGGCAAGCAGATCCGGCCGGGCCGCAAGATCGGGCACGTGACGGCGCTGGGCGAAGACATGGCCGACTGCCGGGCGCGGGCCTCGCGGGCCGCGGCCTGGCTTCAACTAGGGGAGGCTTCGTGACCGAGCTTGTCGAGGTCATCATGAGATTGGGATTCGGTCATGCCTCGGCCGTAGGCTATGGCCGACTTCAGGAGGCCATGACATGACCGAGCTTGTCGAGGTCATCATGAGATTGGGATTCGGTCATGCCTCGGCCGTAGGCTATGGCCGACTTCAGGAGGCCATGGCATGACCGCTGTCGGTGTGATTATGGGATCCGACTCCGACTGGCCGGTGATGAAGGGCGCGGCCGACGCCCTCGACGAGTTCGGTGTGGCATATGAGGTTCGGGTCGTCTCGGCGCACCGCACTCCACATTGGATGCTCGAGTACGCCGGAACGGCCGCCGGGCGCGGCCTGAAGGTGATCGTGGCGGGCGCCGGGGGAGCGGCGGCCCTGCCGGGCATGGTGGCCTCGGCGACGCCGCTGCCGGTCATCGGGGTGCCGGTGCCGTTCAAGAACCTCGACGGCATGGACTCACTGCTGTCGATAGTGCAGATGCCGCCCGGGATCCCGGTGGCGACGGTCTCCATCGGCGGCGGGCGCAATGCGGGCCTGCTCGCGGTGCGGATCCTGTCCACCGCGGACGCGACCCTGCGGGCCAGGATGTCCGAGTATCAGGCGTCCCTGGTCGAGCTGGTCGCCGAGAAGGACAAGGCGCTGCGGGAAGGCCTCGATCGCGGGTAGGTTCTCGCTCGCGGCGTACCTGGTCCAGCTGGTCTCTGAAAAGGACAGAGCACCGCGAGCAAGCCTCGCGTCCTGACCCCTGGCTAATTCCTTTGCCAGAGGGCGGGTGCGTTGGATGGCTCCCACCGCCGCCGCGGCCGCCCTGAACAGGTTCTTGCGGCTGATCCTTGTCATACAGGGAGAATTACGAATCAACCTCATCGGCGTCGATGGGATGATCGCGGTGATCGTGGTGCTTTTCGCTGCCGCGCCGGAAGACGCCCGGTGTCACGCCAGCCTCGCGGCGGAAGAACCGGCAGAAGTAGGAGGGGTCGGCGAAGCCCAGCTCCTTGGCGACCTGTTGCACGGAAAGGTCGGTCTGGGCGAGCAGGCGCTTGGCCTCAAGCAACTGGGTCTGCCGGATCAGCTGGCCGGGCGTGCGCCGCAGCACCGACTTGACCGCCTCGTTGAGGTACGCGGGCGACACCCCGAGACGCCGGGCGCTGCCCTGCACGGTACGCAGGTGACCGCCGGGCAAACCAAGCAGCGCCACGAACTTGCGCGCTATCGACGCCGTGCCGCCGGCGGGCGGAAGCGCACCGCTCAGGCAGCTGAGCCTGGACGCGCGCAGCAGCAGGATGTGAAGGCACGCTTGGAGGATCGCGGTGCAGCCGGGGGCGCGTAGGCGGTACTCCTCCTCCATCTCCCGTGTGACCGCCCCGAACGCGACGCCGTCCTTTTTGGACAAAGCGAGCGACTGGGTGGATCCCAGCGCCTGCAACACATCGCGGTCCCGCGGGTAGGCCTCGAGGAACTCGGCGGTGAACAGGATCACCTTGCCCTCCAGCCCGCTGGCGCGGCGCCAGAAATGCACCTGTTCCGGCATCACGAAACACAGCATGGGCGGGCGCAACTCGCGCTCGGTCAGGTCGACGACGTGGGCGCCCTGGCCGGCGGTGACGAAGGCGATCTCATAGAACGTGTGCCGGTGCGGGAAGTCGGCGCGCGACAGCGGCCCTATCGCCTCGAAGCTGCCGATGGCGAACGGCAGCAGGTCCCGCGGCGGGATGTCAAGCTCGTGCACGGGAAGCGGTCCGGCCATGGCTCGAGTCTGATCGATCTCTCCAGCCCCGGGGACATCCCAAACCGATCCTATCGCCCACCCCCCGTGCGGGATCTTGAAGTCGCTATCGGGATCTGTTGTAGCGTCCGGTCGCCCGGCGCCTTCCCTCCTCGGTGGCGCCGATCGCCAGTACCACGATGCCCGCGATGCCGATTGCGAGCCAGATCTGGCCCGCCGTGATGAGCGCGTCGAAGGCGACGATGGTGGTGACCGCGGTGCCGATGGCCAACGGGGCGCGCTGCTGTTTGACCGAGCCCCAGATGAGCACGGTGATCCCGCCGGCGAGCAGGGCGACGATGCGAAACGGGTCCGGCTCCGGCACGATGATCAGAGCGATGGTGGGTGCGAACCCGGCGATCAGCGCCGGGCCGTACGCCGCCCAACTGCCAAGCTCGGGCCGCTGCTGGAGTTGGTGCAGCCCGACCACGAAGGCGAGGATCGCGAACGGCAGCGTCAACCCTTCCGGCAGCAGCTGCTGCGCCGGGTTGGCGTTGAACCGCAGCAACCAGAAGGCGATCAGCGCCCCGCCGGCCGCGGTGTAGAAGAGCAGGCGCTGCTGCTGTTCCGGCCGTCCAGCCCGGATCGCCGCCATGGACAGGATGCAGCCCCAGCCGATGAGGATCGCCGCCACGTGGAAGGGGGAGCGCGTCGAGAGCGCCACCGCGATGATGCCCGCGGTATACCCGGCCCACTCGATGGCGCTCGCCTCGGGCAGCGACTCCTGCTTGGCGAAGCGCGGCAGCAGCACGACGCTGGCGATCAGCGCCGCGCCGACGGCGAGCACGGCGAATGCTGCCCATTCCGGCGGCGCGCCCACCCGGAGGCTGACGCTGAGCACAAGTAGTTGCGCCGCAAGGGCTCCGCCCAGCCAGCCGAGGATGCGGGCCCGCTGCGTCTTGCCTCCCAGCGCGGCGGTGAGGCCGACGAGGACCGCACCGGCGAAGGTGAAGATGGTCATGCTGGGGGTGGCCAGCGCCCCGGCGAGCCCGGCGCCGCCGCCGACCAGCCCGATGAGCAGCACGGCGACCCGGGCCGCCCGCAGGCTGCGGGTGGAGTCGTCGACGGCGGGCGGGATGGTCAGCGCCACGCTGAGCATGCACAGCGTGAAAACCCCAAGTCCGGAAAGGACGGTGGCCGGCCACGGCAGGTCCATGCTCACCGGGGTGATGAGCATGGTCAGGGCGATCCCGGGGACGACCACCGACACCGCCCGGGTCATGCCGCCGCCGAAGCCCACGGCGGCGATCGCCGCGGCGATCGTCAGGACCCCCGCGGTGAGCCAGGCGGTGGGATCGGGCACCAGGTTCAGCGGCTCCGGCGGCCCCTGCCACACGGCGTTCAGGCTGTCGTAGGGCCGGATGAGGGCGGCGCCCAGCGCCGGGGTGAGCGACACGATCGCGATGGCCGCGGGCACGGCCGAGCCCGCCGCCGCCATCGAGCCCGGCTGGGTGGGCCAGCGGCTGCGGGCCAGGAGCTCCTCGCCCACCCGCCAGCGCCTCGGCCCGGCGAGCTTGCGCGCCTGGCGGATCAGCTCCGCGCGCTCGGTGGCGTGGACGTTGGCGCGCAACAGTTCCGCCAGCACGACGAGCAGGGTGGCGCCGGCGGCGTAGATTCCGGCCGGGCGACCCAGGATCAGCGCGGCGATCGCCACGGCGGTGGCGGAGATCGCGATGCCCACGGTGCCCCATCCGAGGTACCCGGCGAGATAGTGCCGCGCCAGGAAGACCAGCCCGAGCATGCCGAAGATGGACAGGATCGAAACGGTCAGGATGGGTTCGGCCGTGGCCCCGCCGTCGGCGGCGTAGGCGGCGAACGCGGCCGGCACCATCACCAGCGCCCCGACCAGCCCGGTGCCGCCCACGACCTCAAGGTGCGACGGGGGTGGCAGTCCGTCCAATGCGGACAGTCGCGTGATCGCGGCGCTCAGCCCGGCGACGACCGCCGCCAAAAGGGCGAGCATGGCCAGCGTCGCCGCCGTGGTCCACAGCATTACCAGGCTGGCCAGCAACGCGTGGATGCCCACGGCGATCGCGACCGCCAGCCGCGCATAGCCCGCCCGGGGATCGATGGCGACCGCCGCCGCCACCGAGTAGCACGTCGAGATGGCCAGGCCCAGGATGATCGGTGACCACCACGCCCAGCCCATGGCGGTCGGAGCACCAAGCGTGGCAAGCACCATCGCGGCCGCCGCCACGTCATAGTTGTGCGGCCGGGGCAGCGCCGCCGCCGCCGCGATCGCCAGCACCACCAGCGCCGCCGGCACCTGCCAACCGAACGGCGAGGCGCTCGCGGTCATGTCCGGCACGCGGTTGGACCACAGCTCGCCCGGCTGCGCCAGCGCCCGCACCCCGCCCAGCAGCGCGTAGTACCCGGCGACCAGGCCGAGCAGCGTCGCCGAGACGCCCAGGCCCGTGGCGGGCCCGCGCCGCCACTCCTCCGGCATGGCCCGGATCCCGATCGCCACCACCAGGATCGCCACCGCGCTCTGGAACATCCACTGACTTGGATTCATCAGGTGCGCGGTGCGGGCGAGCGAGGCGATGATCGCGACGGTCACCGCCGCGGCGGCGATGTCCGAGCCGTCCAGCACCCGGTCGGCCCGTGTGCCCTCGTCGATGGAGGGCGCCAGGGCCAGCAGGATCGCCGCGACCAGAAGCAGGGCGCCCACGGCGGCATCGACCACCGTCGCCTCGTCGATGCCGAACGCCGCGCCCGTAATCACAAGGGCGCCAAGGCCTGTGCCGATCGCGAGCGGAATGCCGATGGTGCGCCGCGCGATCAGCTGCACCGTGACCACGGCCAGCGTGGTGCTGGCGGCGAGGAACCCGGCGGCCAGCGCGGCCGTCGGTGACACCCCGTTCACCAACGTGATCAGCCCTGTCGCCACCGCGCCGGGGACGGCGAAGGCGGCGGCGCCCGCCGCGGTGTCGGTCAGCCGCACCGGCCTGTTCTCGTCCTTGAGCGCGGCCAGCGCGATCCCGGCGAGGGCGAAGACCATGAGCACACCCGCGGTCGACCACTGGCGGCCAAGCGCCACACCGATCGCGGCCAGCCCGACCACCACCGTGGCGGCGAGGTGAGCCCACGTTCCGCGCGGGGACGACGGTGGGAACATGATCCCTATCGCCAGCAAGGCGATGGCGGAAGACATTAAAAGCCATATCGTGGGTACCCAGCCCAGCCCGAGCGACGCGGGAGCCGCCAGCGCGGTCAGTGCCGCGCCGGCCACGGCGCCCTCCCGCTGGAACGTCGGGGGCAAAGCGAGCGCCGACGAAGCCGTCAGCAAGGCGATCGTGACGACCAGCTCCCAGCCGGTCGTCCCGGCCCGCTCGGCCACGCTCGCGGCATACCCGTCGAGTTCGGCGCGCCACATCGGAAACGCTTGGAAGATTGGGGCCAGGGCCGCCTTCAACGCGTACCCGATGACAAAAATGGTCAGAACCCCAAGCGCCACGGCGGTGGCCACCTGCGGACCCCGCCTCGATTCCCTGGGCAGCGCCCGCACCGTCAGGCTGGTGGCGAAGACCACCGCGGCGATCACGAGAATGGCGTTCTCCGGGATGGCGATGAAGGCCACCCGGGCCGCCGAACCGATCACGGCCAGGGTGACGGCGCCCGCGGCGAGGTCGCCCAGCGGGCGGCGGCGCAGCATCAGCGAGCCGAACAGGCCGACCAGCGCGACGAGCAGGAGGGCCGTCGCGGCGCGCAGCCCCGCGGCGATGTTGGTCGAGGTGAGCAGCGCGGAGAGGGCATAGACGGCGGCGGAGCCGATCGCCAGGCCGTGCAGCACCCAGGTGATCTCCCACAGGTAGTGGGTCGTGGTGCCGGCCGGCGTCGGCGTGGGGCGGTGGAAGTGCTCCAAAGCCCTTGCTATCAAAGCGTTTTGCAGCGCGACCAGGCCGAGCACGAGCGCCCAGCCGGTGGGACCCTTGATGTATTCCCAGGCGAGCAGCGGCAGCACCGGCTGGCTGGCGATCACGATCATGTACCGCGCCGAGGTGAGCGCGGTCGCCTGGTGGAACACGAAAGCCACCACGGTCGTGGCGGCGAAAACCGTGCCGAAAATGGTTGGCGGCGGCACCCCGCCGGCCCGGACCGCGGGCAGGGTGGAGACGACGTAGCCGGTGACGGGCAGCAGGCCCAGCCCGATGCTGGCCAGAGACTCGGCGGTGGAGAACAACCGGCGGCTCATCATCAGCGGTGCGGCGACAAGCATGAGCGCCGTCAGGGCCAGCAGGATCGCGATGCGCCCACCCGCCGCCAGGTTCAGGTCCACGAACGCGAAAATGATCGCGGTGACGCCGATGAGCAGCGGGGCGAGGGCGAGCAGGACGTTCTGCACCGAGCGGGTGGAGGTCTCCGGCTCCAGGTGCGGCTCCTCCGGGAACCGAGTGGCCGCCGGGGGCACGACCCGGCGGCGCTGCCGCGGGGGCGTCGGCGGGAGGCCGGTGCCGGCCGGCGGTTCCTGCGTGGTGCGCCTTGACCACGGCCGCTGGCGCGGCGTCGATTTCTTCTGCCGCTCCGCCTCGGTGTTGACCAGCAGGGTGCGCTGATGCAAGGCGGCCTGCATCTGCTGGCTGATCTTCTTCAGCTCGGTCTTGAGGCGCAGGTCCTCCTGGTTCATATCCGCGATCGCCTTGTTGACCCTGGCGATCTCGGCCGCCAGGGCCTCGGGCGTGTTGCCGCAACGGGGACAGCGCTCGGAGGGGTCGCGCGGAGTCCCGCAGTTGGCGCAAACGGAGGTGAGCTTCGGCCCCTTACCCTCTGTCATGGGCGGTCCCTCCGAGAGTCCTAGTTGGATCGACTCTCTCGAAGAATGCCCCGTGAGCGCAAGTCCCTTTTGCGGTAATTATGCGGCGGCGGCGGCCGATCGATTTCTTCAGGCCAAGCCTCAGAAACTCAGAAACCCTGAAACTCAGACGGTGGGGCGGCCCAGGGCGCGCAGCGTCCAGCCGGCGGCTTTCCACGCCTGGGCGTCAAGGCAATTACGGCCGTCGATGATATTCTTCTCCGCCACGGCCTCGCCCGTCGCCACCGGGTCGGCGTTGCGGAACTCCGCCCACTCGGTGAGCACACAGACCAGTTCCGCGCCGGTGACCGCGTCGAGCATCGTCTTGGCATAGGTCACGTCGGGCAGCGCGCGCTTGGCCAGCTCCATGCCCTGCGGGTCATAGACGCGCACCTCGGCTCCGGCGCGGGCCAGCATGCCGGCGACCGCGAGGGCGGGCGCGTCGCGCACGTCGTCGGTGTTGGGCTTGAACGTCGCGCCCAGCAACGCCACCTTGGCGCCCGACAGGTCGGGCCCGGCCGGGCCGTAGCGCCGGGAGAGCAGGTCGGCGGCGAGGTTGAGCACGCGCTGGCGGCGCCGCGTGTTGATCAGATCGACCTCGTGCAGGAAGCGCAGGGCCTCACCGGCGCCGATCTCCTGAGCGCGCGCCTGGAACGCGCGGATGTCCTTGGGCAGGCAGGCGCCGCCGAAGCCGAGCCCGGCCTGCAGGAAGCGGTTGCCGATGCGCGGGTCGTGACCCATCGCGCGGGAGAGCGCGACGACATCGCCGCCGGCGGCCTCACACACCTCGGCCATGGCGTTGATGAAGGAGATCTTGGTGGCCAGGAAGGCGTTGGCGGCGTGCTTGACCAGCTCGGCGGTGGCGAAGTCGGTGGAGATCATTGGGACCTCGCGGTCCTCCACCGCGGCGAGGTCGAAGACGCCCTTGTGCGCCATGAACAGAAGGGAGTTGGCCCACTCGGTCTTGGTGGCCACGACGATCCGGTTGGGGCGCATGACATCGTCGACGGCGAAGCCCTCCTGGAGGAACTCGGGACTCCACGCCACCTCGACGCCCAGCTCGGAACGCACGTGCTTCTCGACGAGTTGCTCGACCCACTCGGCCGTGCCGACGGGCACCGTCGACTTCCCGACGATGAGCGCCTTTCGGGTGAGGCGCCGAGCCAGATCGATGACAGAAGACTCGACATAGCTCAGGTCGGCGCCCAAGCCGTTGGCGCGCTGCGGGGTGCCGACGCAGATGAAGTGGACGTCACCGAACTCCGCCGCCTCCTGGTACGACGTGGTGAAGCGCAGTTTGCCGGAGGCCACGTTCTTGCGCAGGAGCTCGTCGAGGCCGGGCTCGTGGAAGGGCACCTCGCCCTGGCCCAGCTTCTCGATTTTGTCCGGGTCGACGTCGACGCCCAGCACCTCGTACCCAAGCTCGGCGTAGCAGATCGCGTAGGTCGCGCCGAGGTAACCGGTGCCGATGAAGGTCAGACGAGGCCGGGTCGAGCCAGAGGGTGGATTGACCGGAACTGGCTGCGCTACATACGGAACCGTCACACTGATCTCCTTTGGGCGTGTGTAAATGCCGAGCTTACGCGACGGATACAAAGCGAAGGAAGCCTACCTTGAGCCTGTCCGGATATCGTCACTGAACGAGCGTTAGGCTACCTTCCAGTAGCAGGGGTAGGAGTGACCATGTTCGAGTTGTACCAGTTGTCGGAAGAGCACAGCGCTGTGCGTGAAGCCGTTCGTGAAGTTTGCGATGCCAAGGTGGCCCCGCACGCCGCGGGCGCGGACGAGACCGCGGAATTTCCTTGGGCCAGTTACGAGGCTCTGCGCGCATCGGACTTTCATGCTCCCCATATACCCACCGAATACGGTGGTGCCGGGGCCGACGCGCTGGCGACAGCGATTGTTATCGAAGAGGTAGCTCGGGCCTGCGCCTCGTCGTCGCTGATCCCGGCGGTCAACAAGCTCGGGACCATGCCCCTGCTGCTGGCGGGTTCGGAGGTCCTGAAGAAGCGCTACCTCGGACCGGTCGCCTCCGGGCAGGCGATGTTCTCGTACTGCCTGTCTGAGCCCGAGGCGGGCAGCGACGCCGCCGCGATGACCACCCGCGCGGTACGGGACGGGGATAGCTGGATCCTCAATGGAGTCAAGCGCTGGATAACCAATGCCGGGGTGAGCGACTACTACACGGTCTTCGCGGTGACCGAACCGGGCGTGGGCGCTAGCGGGATCTCCGCCTTTGTGGTGGAAAAGGTGGACAAAGGCGTGAGTTTCGGTGCGCCGGAACGCAAGCTGGGCATCAAAGCGTCGCCCACGCGTGAGGTTTATCTCGATTCGGTACGCGTTCCAGCCGACCGGATGATCGGTGCCGAGGGCACGGGCTTCACCACCGCCATGAGGACCCTCGACCACACCCGCGTGACCATCGCGGCCCAGGCGCTCGGCATCGCCCAGGGCGCCCTTGACGCGGGCATCGCGTACATCAAGGAGCGCAAGCAGTTCGGCAAGCCGATCTCCGACTTCCAGGGCATCCAATTCATGATCGCCGATATGGGAATGAAGCTGACGGCGGCTCGCGAGTTGACGTACGCCGCGGCGGCCCGGTCCGAACGCAACGACGCCGACCTCACCTATTACGGCGCCGCGGCCAAGTGCTTCGCCTCGGATGTCGCGATGCAGATCACCACGGACGCCGTCCAGCTGCTGGGCGGGTATGGGTACACAAAGGACTTCCCGCTCGAACGCATGATGCGCGACGCGAAGATCACCCAGATCTACGAGGGCACCAATCAAGTGCAGCGGATCGTCATGGCCAGGCAGCTGCTCAAGGGTGTGATCTAGCTTCGGGCGGGCGGCTTCTTACGGATCTGGTTGAAGCGGATCATGTTGCCGGCCGGGTCGCGGAACGCGCAGTCGCGCACGCCGTAGGCCTGGTCGATCGGCTCCTGCAGCACCTCGGCGCCGGAGGCGCGGATGTGCTCGAAGACGGCGTCGACGTCGTCGGTGGTGAAGATGACCCCGCGCAGCAGACCCTTGGCGAGCAGTTCGGCCTGGTTCTGCTTGTCCTCGGCCGAGGCGCCGGGGTGGGAGTCGACCGTCTCGATGGTGATCTCCAGCTCGGGCTGGCTGGGCGGCACCACCGTGACCCAGCGCATGCCCTCGAAGCTGATGTCGTTGCGAACCTCGAGCCCGAGCACGTCGCGGTAGAACCCGAGCGCCTTGTCGTGGTCGTCCACGAGGATGAAGCAGTGCGAAACCTTCATGTCCATGCGGGCTCACGTTACGGCTGACGGGCGGCGCGGGCTTCTCCGTTCCTGACCGGTCGGGTGTGAATCTTGGCGAAGCAGGCGGGGATGGCGGCCGCGGACTCGTGCGTGCGGGCCCGGTATGCGCTCGGGGTCTCGCCGACGAGCTCGGTGAAGCGGGAGCTGAAGGAGCCGAGCGAGGTACAGCCGACGGCGAAGCAGACATCGGTGACGCTCAGGTCGCCCCGGCGAAGCAGCGCCTTGGCGCGCTCGATCCGCCGGGTCATGAGGTAGCTGTAGGGCGTCTCCCCGAAGGCGGCCCGGAAGCTGCGGGCGAAGTGACCCGCCGACATCAGCGCCTCCTTGGCCAGCGCGGGCACGTCGAGGGGCTCGGCGAAGTCGCGGTCCATCCGGTCGCGGGACCGGCGGAGCCGGACGAGGTCCTCCCGGTTCACCCGTCCAGCATCCCATGCCGGTCCGGCCCGCGCCCGCGTGACTATTTGCCGACGTACGCCGCGAGGTGCTCGCCGGTGAGGGTGGAGCGGCCGGCGACGAGGTCGGCGGGCGTGCCCTCGAAGACGATCCGGCCGCCGTCGTGGCCCGCGCCCGGACCGAGATCGATGATCCAGTCGGCGTGCGCCATGACCGCTTGGTGGTGTTCGATCACGATGATCGACTTGCCGGACTCGACGAGCCGGTCGAGCAGGCCGAGCAGTTGCTCGACGTCGGCGAGGTGCAGGCCGGTGGTCGGCTCGTCGAGGATGTAGACGCCGCCCTTCTCGCCCATGTGGGTGGCGAGCTTGAGCCGCTGCCGCTCGCCGCCGGACAGCGTGGTCAGCGGCTGGCCGATGGTGAGATAGCCGAGCCCGACGTCGGCGAGCCGGTCGAGGATGGTGTGCGCGGCCGGCGTGCGCGCCTCGCCCGCGCCGAAGAACTCGTTGGCATCGGCCACCGACATCGCGAGCACCTCGCTGATGTCCCGGCCGCCGAGGTGGTAGTCGAGCACCGATGCCTGGAACCGCTTCCCCTCGCATTCCTCGCAGGTGGATTCGACGGTGGCCATGATCCCCAGATCGGTGTAGATCACGCCGGCGCCGTTGCAGGTGGGGCAGGCGCCCTCGGAGTTGGAGCTGAACAGCGCCGGCTTCACGCCGTTGGCCTTCGCGAACGCTTTGCGGATCGGGTCGAGCAGCCCGGTGTAGGTCGCCGGGTTGCTGCGGCGCGAACCGCGGATCGCGCCCTGGTCGACCACGACCACGCCGTCGCGGTCGGCGACCGAGCCGTGGATCAGCGAGCTCTTGCCCGAGCCGGCGACGCCCGTGAGCACGCACAGCACCCCGAGCGGGATGTCAACGTCGACGTTGCGGAGGTTGTGGGTTGACGCGCCGCGAACCTCCAGCGCACCGGAGGGCTTACGCACCTTCTTCTTGAGGGTCGCCCGGTCGTCCAGGTGGCGGCCGGTGATCGTGTCGCTGCGCCGCAGGCCCGCCACGGTGCCCTCGAAACAGACCGTGCCGCCGCCAGTACCGGCACCGGGGCCGAGGTCCACGACATGGTCGGCGATGGCGATCGTCTCCGGCTTGTGCTCCACGACGAGCACGGTGTTTCCCTTGTCCCGCAACTGCACCAGCAGGTTGTTCATCCGCTCGATGTCGTGGGGGTGCAGGCCGATGGTGGGCTCGTCGAAGACGTAGGTGACGTCGGTGAGCGATGAGCCGAGATGGCGGATCATCCTGGTGCGCTGGGCCTCACCGCCGGACAGCGTGCCCGCCGGCCGATCGAGAGAGAGGTATCCCAACCCGATCTCCGCGAACGAGTCGAGGAGGTGTTGCAGGCCGGTCAGAAGCGGGGTCACCGACGGCTCCTTGAGCTCGCGGACCCAGTCGGCGAGGTCGCTGATCTGCATCGAGCACAGGTCGGCGATGTTCTTCCCCTTGATCTTCGACGACCGGGCCTGGATGGTCAGCCGGGTGCCCTCGCAGTCGGGACAGGTGGCGAAGGTGACCGCCCGCTCCACGAAGGCGCGGACATGCGGCTGCATCGCGTCGACGTCCTTGGAAAGCATCGACTTCTGCATCTTGGTGATCACGCCCTCGTAGGTGAGGTTGATCCCCTCGACCTTTATCTTGGTCGGCTCCTTGTAGAGCAGGTCGTGCCGTTCCCTCTTGTTGTACTTGCGGATGGGCTTGTCCGGGTCGAAGAAGCCACTGCCGCGGAAGATGCGGCCATACCAGCCGTCCATCGTGTAACCGGGGATCTTGAGAGCGCCCTCGTTGAGCGACAGGCTGTCGTCGTACAGCACCGACAGGTCGAAGTCGGTGACCGAACCCATGCCCTCGCAGCGCGGGCACATGCCGCCGAGCCGGGTGAAGGTCGCCTTCTCGGTCGTGGTCTTGTCGCCGCGCTCGACGGTGATCGCACCGCTGGCCCTGACCGAGGGCATGTTGAAGGAGAAGGCGTTGGGCGAGCCGATGTGCGGCTTGCCGAGCCGGCTGAACAGGATGCGCAGCATCGCGTTGGCGTCGGTGGCGGTGCCGACGGTCGAGCGCGGGTTGGCGCCCATCCGCTCCTGGTCGACGATGATCGCGGTGGTCAGGCCCTCCAGGCGGTCGACCTCGGGACGCGCCAACGTGGGCATGAACCCCTGAACGAAGGCGCTGTAGGTCTCGTTGATCAGGCGTTGCGACTCGGCGGCGATCGTGCTGAACACGAGCGAGCTCTTGCCTGAGCCGGAGACGCCGGTGAACACCGTCAGCCGGCGCTTCGGGATCTCGATGCTGACGTCCTTGAGGTTGTTCTCGCGAGCCCCGTGCACGCGGATCAGATCGTGGCTGTCGGCGATTTGCTGCTCAGGCGACTGCTTTCTCATGGCGGTCACTCTAGCCTCGGCCTGGTGGCCCTGCTTCTCCATTCCTGCTCGACCCGGCCACCCCGATAATCGAACGACGCGATGATCGGCGACGGTTATAGTCCCAGCCGTGGATTGGGTGAACCGTTTCGCCGACGAGGTCCTTGCGGCGGCTGGGGATGGGCCGATCGTGTGCGCCTCGGGGATGAGCCCGTCCGGGCCGATCCACATGGGCAAGCTGCGTGAGGTGATGACGCCGCACCTGGTCGCTGATGAGATCCTCCGGCGTGGCCGGGAGTGCGTGCACATCGTCTCGTGGGACGACTACGACCGGTTCCGGCGGGTCCCGGCCGGCGTCGACCAGAGCTGGTCGCGGCACATCGGCAAGCCGCTGACGAGCGTGCCGGCGCCTGAGGGCAGCGAGCACGCCAACTACGCGGAGTACTTCAAGGCGCCGATGGCCGAGGCGTTGCGCCGCTTGGGAATCGAGTACGTCGGGGTCAGCCAGACGGAGAAGTACACCTCGGGCTACTACCGGGACCAGGTGCTGCTGGCGATGCGCGAGCGCCGGCGGATCGACGCGATCCTCGAGCGGTACCGCACGCTGGCCATCCAGGACGAGGATCCGCAGACGGCCAAGGGCGAATACTTCCCGTACAAGCATTACTGCGACAGCTGCGAGCGCGACTTCACCACCATCACCGCCTACGACGACGCCAGCACCAAGCTGAGCTATGTCTGCGCCTGCGGGCACGAGGCAACCATCAACCTGTCCGAGCACTTCCACGGCAAGCTGGTGTGGAAGGTGGACTGGCCGATGCGCTGGGCGGTGGAGAGGGTCCTGTTCGAGCCGTCCGGCGTGGACCACTCCTCGCCCGGATCGTCCTATGTGGTGGGTGGCGAGATCGTCACCCAGATCTTCGGCGCGCGCCAGCCGATCGGCCCGATGTACGCCTTCGTCGGCATCAAGGGCATGGCGAAGATGAGCAGCTCCAAGGGGAACGTGCCGACACCGCTGGAGGCGCTGCGACTAGTCGAGCCGCAGCTGCTGCGCTGGCTCTACGCCCGCCGCCGCCCCAACCAGGCCTTCGACATCTCCTTCGATCAGGAGATCCACCGCCTCTACGACGAGTGGGACAGCTTGGGGCGCAAGGTTTCCGAGGGGTCGGCCAGCCCGGCCGACGCGACCGCGCACGACCGCGCGGTGCGCGCGGCGGCCTCGACCCTGCCCACGACACGCCGCCCATTCCCTTACCGGACAATGACTTCCATCGTGGACATCACCACCGGCGACCCGGCGCAGGTGCTGCGAATCCTGCGCGACCTCGACCCGGCCGATCCGATCGACTCGCTGGAGGACGCCCGGCCGCGGCTCGACTGTGCCACCGCGTGGACGCTTTCCCAGGTACCCCTTGAAGAAAGAACCCGGCTGAAGGAAACGCCCGACCAACAAGAGCTCACCGAGGGCGAGCGCGAATCACTGCGCCTGCTGCTGGACGGCCTGGAGGCGGACTGGTCGCTGCCGGGCTTGACCCGCTTGATCTATGGCGTGCCCAAGCGGCGGCTCGGCCTGCCGATGGACACCGCGCCCACGCCGGAACTCAAGGCGGCGCAGCGCGAGTTCTTCATCCTGCTCTACCGGCGGCTGATCGGGCGCGACACCGGCCCGCGCCTGCCCACGCTGCTGCTCGCGGCCGGCCCCGAACGCATCCGGCGCCTGCTGTCGCTGGCGGGACCCTAGCCCGGCAGGCTGGCAAGCAGGTCCACGGTCTCGGTGAGCTGGCGGTTGGTGAGGAAGCGGTCCATGACCCGCTGCCGCGCCCGCTCGCCCATCTCCGAAGCTTGGCCCGGATCGCCGAGCAACGCCTCGATGGCGTGCGCGAAAGCGTCGCCGTCGCGGGCGTCGTCCACGAGCAGGCCGCTGAGGCCGTGCTCGATCTGGTCCTGGATGCCACCGACGCGGCTGGCCACCACCGGCCGCCGCTTCCACATCGCCTCGGCGACGACCAGCCCGAACCCCTCGGCCAGGCTCTTCTGTACGACCACGTCCGAGTGCCGCTGCAGGGCGTTGACCATCAAGGCGTTCGCGACGACGTCGTCCATCGGCAGCGACATCAGGTGGATGCGATCGCGTACAAGGGAATCGAACGAGGCGAAGATGGTCGCGCACTCGCGCATCGTCGCGGCGCCCTCGGGGTCGTCGGCGACGCCGTCGACGGCCGGGCCGGCGAGCACCAGGTGGGCCTCGGTATGCGTGAGGTACTCGGCGAACAGCCGCATCATCCCGGCGTGATCCTTGAGCCGGTCCCAGCGGGCGACCTGGGTCACGATCGGCACGCCCGGCGGGATCTCCAGCTCCCACACGATCTCCTCCACATTGGACAAATCTATGTTCTTGGGGGAGAACGGGTCTATCGACGGCTGGATGACGTGCAGGCGCGCCGGGTCGAGCCCGTCCCACAAGTACTCCGCGCGGGAGAAGATGTAGGCGTCCGCCACGGAAACGTCGTCGAGCAGGAAGCTCCACGCCTGCCGGGTCAGGTCGTTGGGCGTGTCGGTGCCGATATGGCAGTGCCAGATGACCTGTGCGCCAAGCTCTTTCAGGCGGGGGACCAGCCCGGCGGGCTGCGGGTCGTGCACCACCACGACATCACTGGACCGCACCATGCCCAGCAACTGAGCGGCGTTCTCCTCGGTCACCTTGTCGTACAGGCGTTTCTCTTGCGCGCCTAGCTTTCCGCTGTCCCCCGGGAAACCGTGCAGCAGGTTGTGCAGGCGCTTGGTCACGTCAAGAAATTCCGGGTTGCTGTCGAGCATCACCCACCGGCAATGGGTCCCGGCCTGGCACAGGTAGGGCAGGGTCGACCCGAGCAGCTCCGCCACTCCGCCGCCGGTGAGGGTGGCGTTGACGTTCCACAGGGTCCGCCCCTGCAGCAGCTCTCCGGCCCTCGCCAGCACCTCCGCGAAGGCTTCGTAGGACTCGGTCGGCAGCAAGGAGGCAAGGCGCGCAGGGGATTGCGCCTCGATGGTGGCTTCCCGCATCGGTGATCCTCTCACGAGCTCGCCGGGGTCGGCGGGGGTGCGGCCGACGTCGGCGGAGGGTTCGAAGTCGTTGGCGCCGTGGTGGTTCCGGGCGTCGTCGCCGGTGACGGGGTTTGCGGCTGCGACGGTGACGAGGTAGTCGGAGGCGTACCCGTGGGACCGGGAGTGATGGTCGCGGGCGCCGATGGTGGGGGAGCGGTCGTTCCGGGCTCCTGCGGCAATTGCGGTAGGGCGGGGATCCGCCCTGGATTGGTCCCGCCCATGAAGAACAGCGCGGCGATCAGGGCGATTCCGGCCAGCGCGGCCGCACCCGTGGCGTAGTAACCGATCAGGGCCGCCGCCCGCTCGCGCCGCCACTCGGTGCGCCGCCGCCGCTCCAGCTCCGGGCTGAGGATGGTCCGCGTCGACAACCACGACATGAACGGTGATGAAGCGTAAACGATTGCCTGCCAAAGGAAAAGCAGCGTCAGGAACGCGGTTCCGGTGAAAATGGCGGCCACCCCCGAGGCGAGGAGCAGCACCGCTAGCGTGGTCTCGACCTTCGCCGCCCGCAACGCGGACCACACACTTTGTTGTCCCTCTTCTTCTTTGGGGGTACGCATGAAGACCGCCCGTTTGCGGACAAGCCCTTGCAGCGCCGCCATCGCCACCGTCCAAGACAGGGACAGCCAGTTCAGCAGGGCCAGCAGTGACCGTTTGCCCCCGATGCCGGTCAGGTTGCGCAGCGACCACAGCGCTCGCACCACTCCGGAGAGCAGAAGCGCCGCGGGCAGCAGGATCAGGGCTCCGGTCAACGGCCGGAAGAAGGCGCCCTGGCCGGTGACCATCAGGTAGGCCGTGGCCAGCAGGATACCGGTGAAACCCAGGTACAGCACGTCGTTGAACCACACCAGCCCGGTACCGAAAAGGTAATCAAGCCGCTGGCCGACGCTGAGTCGGTTGTCTTCGGTGCGCCGCCCGGGCAGGAGGCTTCGCCAGTGCCGACGCACGATCTGGATCCCGCCGAAGCACCACCGGAACCGCTGACTCTTCAGTGCCGAGAAGGTGAGCGGCATGATGCCGCGCCCCTTCGCGCGTTCGAGGTACACCCCCTGAAATCCGGCCTTGAGCATGCGCAGCGACGCCTCGCTGTCCTCGGTGATGCACCATTCCGGCCATCCGCCAAGGTTTTCCAGGACCCGGCGCCGGATGAGGCCCATGGTCCCGGCGAAGATGATCGAGTTGCGCTGGTTCCGCGAGGGCATCGAGGCGTGGAAGAAGTAGCTGTAGGCGTCGTAGCAGGCGGTCAGGTAGGGGTCGCCCTCCCACTCGCGGTAGTCCTGCGGCGTCTGGACGAAGGCGACCGCCGGGTTGGCGAAGTAGCCCACGGCATCGCGCAGGTAGTCCGGGTCCACCTGGTAGTCGGCGTCGATGACACCGATCAACTCGACGTCGTCGTCGAGGTGCTTGTCCATCACCACGTTCAGGGCGCCCGCCTTGAACCCGTCGGCGACGATGTGGACGAAGCGCACCCGGGGACGCCCCTCGCAGTACTCCTTGACCGGCGCCCACGTCTCGGGATCGGGCGTGTTGTTGTCCACCACAAGGATCTCGAGGTTGGGGTAGTCGATCCGCTCCAGCGACTTGATCGTCTCGATGACCATGTCGGCCGGCTCGTTGTACGCCGGAACCTGAAGCGACACCTTGGGCAGGTAGGCCGGGTCGGGCCGGGGCTCCTCCCGGGTGAGCCGCGCCCGGCACAGCCGGTCACAACCCTCGAAGACGAAGTACCCCGAGATGAGCAGCGCCAGAAATTCCAGCAGCAGCAACATAATCGACGCGATCCGCCCCCAGACCGACAGCCCCGAGGCGAAGGTGAGGTAGGAGCCGAGCACCAGGTAGGAACCGGCCGCGGCGAGATAGGCGCCGAGGAACAGCTGGCCGACCGGGTTCCAGTACGGCACCAGCAGGATCACCACGAGGCAGGCGCCAGCGATGATCGCGGCGGCCGCCCACGCGTACGCGTTGACCAGGCCCCACAGCTCGGTAGCGGCCATGGCCGCACCGGCACTGACCGCCCCGGCGAGCAGCAGACCGACCAGCCGGGAGGCGAATCGCAGCCGCTTTCCTAGGATCAGCAACAGGATTAGTGCGACCGCTAGCACGAAGGTGGCGATCAACGTCGATGTCAAAAGCACCCATTAGCGCTTCCCAGTGACGGCGAAGCCGAAACACCCTCAATCGTCGTTGGCCGCGGGGAGCTGTTCGGCCAGGTTACCGAGGGCGGCTTGGACGGTGTAAAGGGTCAGCGCGTCGATTCTGCCCTCGTCGTGCAGCTCGGCCAGGGTCTTGGCGACGTCCTCAAGCTTGCCGGCGGCCTTGCCGCCCTCGCCCCGGGCCAGGTCGCGCCCGATCTCGTCGAGCTGCTTGTCGATCTCCCGCAGCGGCTTGCCCCCGATGTTGCCCGCGCGCCCCTGGTCGTCCAGGACGGCCCGCAGGGCGTCGAGGGCGTCCGCCGGGTCGCTCACCGGCTGCACCTGTAACGGAGGAGGCTCCTCCTCGCTCGACGGTGGTGGCTGCGTCGCCGCCGGCCTTTCGAGGACCGGAATCGGCATGTCGTTGGCGGACACGGCGGTCAGCACGAGAACGACCGCGGCCAGCCCCACGAAGCTCAGCACGCCCGTGGCCGCCAGCCGGGCGCGCCCGGCGATCCGCGGACCGACCGGCGGCGCCAGCTGCGCCGTGGTGTCTCCGGACAGGAAGGCGGTCCGTGTGGGCCGGTGGGCGCGCTCGGCGCCGCGTTTCCCGTCCGGCCTGGGTGAAGGCTCCGGCCGGGGTGAATGATCCGGCCGGGTTGAAGGCTCCGGCCGGGTTGAATGATCCAGCCGGGGTGAATGTTCCGGCTTTGGTGAGGGCGGAAGCAGCCCGCGCACCTCGGCGGCGGAGTAGGGCCGCTCGGCCGGCTCCTTAGCCAGCAACGACGCCACCAGATTGTCCAACCACGACGGTGTGTCCGGGCGGCGGGAGGCGAGCGGCACCGGCAACTCGTTCACGTGCTGCCATGCCACCCGGGCCGAGGTCTTGCTGGTGAATGGCGGGTGGCCGGTGGCCATTGCATAGATCACGCAGCCCAGCCCGTAGAGGTCGGTCCGGGGGGTGGCCGGGCCACCGCGGGTCTGCTCCGGCGCCATGTACTGGGCCGTGCCCACCGCTGTGTCACTTGCGGCGTCAAGCGCCTCGTTGTCGTGGCAGGCGATGCCGAAGTCGCAGACCTTCACCAGACCGCCCTTGGTGATCAGCACGTTGCCCGGCTTGATGTCCCGGTGCACGATGCCGGCGGCGTGCGCGGCCGCCAGGGCGTCGCAAATCTGCCCGGCCAGGTCGGCGATCTCGGCGGCGGGCAGCGGGCCGCGCCGGATCCGCTGGGAGAGTGTCTCGCCCTCGACCAGTTCCATGACAAGATAGTCGACACCATCGACACTGTCGGCGTCATGAAGGCTGACTATGTTGGCATGGGTGAGCGCCGCCGCGGTCCGGGCCTCCCGTTCGAAGCGCTCGCCCGCGTCCGGCGCCTCCTGGATGTTGAGGATTTTGACCGCCACCTCGCGGTCGAGGCGCTGGTCGAACCCGCGCCAGACCTGTGCCATGCCGCCCCGGCCAAGCATGGACAGCAGCCGGTAGCGGCCACCCATCATCTTGCCGGAGCAGATCCCACCCTCTGCTTCGCCCACCACAGCGCTATTCCCCCAGAATCCGGAAAAAAACGCGGGCTTCCGGGTGTTTCACTGTGATCGGATCTTGCGGATCAGCCACTCCACGCCGATGCCGGCGCCGAGCACGATGAAGAAGTCCGCCATGGCCATGAAGACGGCGGCGACGACCGTCCGCGGCGGCCCGTAGTAGAGCTCGAGCAGCCCGCCGATGGCGGCGACGGCGAGGCCCAGCCAGACCACCACCAGGTCGTCGCGCCGCCGCGACCAGTCCCGCACATAGGGGAACACGATCAGCAGCACCGGCGTGAGCGCGAACAACGACGCCACGAAGTACATGTTCGAGTATCGACCGTCCCACATGGACAGATCGTCGCCGACCTCGGCGGCGTTGATGCCGAGGAAGGTGACCACGAACCCGACCGAGACGCCGACGAGGCTGAGGATCGCGGCGGCGAAGGAGTTCCATTTCTGCCGACCGTCATCCTTGCGCCGCTCCCGGATGTCGATCGCGGTGATCTCGGAGCGCAGGCTCCCGGCGAGCTGGGTGAACATCTGGCTGAGCAGCTGGGCCTGGGACGAGAGGTCAAGCGCCTCGTACAGGGCGGAGTGGAAGCTCTCGATCCGCGGTGGCATCAGCGGGAACCTGACGCTGAACGTGAGGTCGAACTCGAGGTTGCCGAGGTTGTCGGCCAGCTCCTCGAGATCGGCGCGCACCTGCAATCCGGACGACTGGCGCTGCTTCTCGTCGCGGAACGTGCGCACCTGCACGTAGGCCTCGAGCCAGATCTCGTGGAAGCGCGCGGCGGTGCCGACGGCCTGCACGGTCGAGATGAAGATGCTGTCCTCGACGAAGCGCTCGTGCCCATAGATGAGGCTCACCGTCGGGGTCACCACGCCCAGGGTGACCAAGTTACCCGTGGAGTCCGCCGGAATCCGCAGGTTGAGCTGCTCGGGCGTCATCATCTCCGCGAACTCCTCGCGGTAGGGCGGCTTCTCCCGGAAGACGATCTCGCCGACTATCTCGTGGCTCGGCACCGGTTCCTCGGCCATCCCGCGGGCGATGAACACGAGATGGTGCCGTTCCGGGCGCAGGGCGGGCAGGTCGGCGCGGCCACCGGCGAACTCGAGCGTGGGCGCTTCGGTGCCAAGGGTTTTGAGGAACTCACCGATCCGCACGCCCGCCACCAGCAGGCGGTCCTCCATGCACTGCTCGATCAGGGCGACGACGGGCCGGGCGTCCTGCCCGCGCAGCAGCGCGCCGACGCGCAGCTCGAACGTGACGGCGACGACGACCTGGTTGGACGGCAGCGTGAACATGTGCATGTTCGCCTCGTCCATCCACACGTCGTCGAGCAGCGCCTGGAGCCGGATGTCATCGGCGTACTTCTCGAACTCGGGCAGCACCTTGGGCAGCTGGTCCCGGTACATGTCGTAGTAGTCCTCGAGTTGGTCAATGTCGAGGCGACCGCGCAGCTCGACCGCGTCCGTCCCCCGATATCTCCATCGCGTGGCATAGATGTTGACCACCCGCATGGAGCACTGATCGCTGACCACCGGCGAATTCTTACATCTAAATCAGTCGGCGCCCAGCTCCATCGCGACCAGCAGCAGCACCCCGGCGCCCACGCCGAGGCCGACGAGAGCACCGCCGGGCACGCCCGCGCCCAGGTAGCCGGCGATGAAGGCGGCCAGCCCTCCTGGCAAAGCGAAGATCGCCAACGCCGGGTAGGGCTTGGAACGCAGGTAACTCGCGGTCGCCTTAGTCACGAACTTGACAAAGATGCCCAGGAAAATCAGGCAGGCGATCAGGGTCAGCCCGCCCAGGGCCCACAGCACCGCCTCGCCACCCGACACGCCGCGCACTCTATACGACGATCGCCATCGGCCGCTGTCAGAAATCGCGCGGTGTGACCAGGTGGCTAGGGCATCGAGCATGATCGCTTGAGGCAGCAGGATCCCCGAAAATGCTGCCTCAAGCGCAGCGAAGGCAGCACTATCCCCGAAAATGCTGGATCAATTGATCATGGGTTGGGCCTTAGGCCGCAGCGGGCGCGGGCGCAGGCGCCCGACAGACCGAACGATCGCCATAGCCGGGAAACGGTGTAAAAATTTCTACTTGACTTGAGGCGATCCGATCGTAATTATCTTCATAACGCGGCTCGGGGCCGGAAAGCCGCTTGCCACGGGCTGTGGCCCCACGCTGCCCAGACTGGGTTCGCTACTGGCCCCATCGACGGGTGCGGCCAACGGGGGCGTGTCGCGGCTCATCCACAGCGCCCCGGCGGTCCCGCACAGCCCGGCCACTAACACCACGCACACGACGGCCACCAGGCGGGCCCTCTGGTGCGACTCGGGCCGGGGCTGGGCCGGCTGGGCCGGCTGAGACGCCTCGGTCTTGAGGAACGCGCCCTCCCCCACCCCGAGCGCCAGCCGGTCGACCACCGCCCGCAACCGCTCGATCATGACCTGATGCGCCTGGCCCAGCGTCTCGCGCCGCTCGGCCTCTTGCGTACCAAGGGATCCAGCCTGCCGCGCCAGCAGGCGGCTGCCGCCGCCGGGCACCGGCCTGATCTCGAACGTGATCTCGCTGGTGAAGTCGTCCCCGCGCCATCGGCATACCAGGCGGCTGTGCGGCTCGGCCTCCATGACATCCATGTCGAACGATCCGAAGCCTTTCAGATCGTCGGTGGGAAAGACTCGCCCATGCGAACCCGGCCGGGCCCCGCTCTCCGGCCACCCCGCGACCGGCTGGAACCATTCGTTAAGCAGCTTGGCCTCGGTGAGAGCGCGCCACACCAGAGCCGGCGGGTGCGTGATCTCCACATCGATCTTCAGCTGACCCACGCCCTGACTATAGGGGCGATTACTCTCCGAGCCCATCGCATGGCAGATCGTTGACAGCACAACGCTGCGGCATGCCGGACTCGGTCCGGTCGCCGACCTGGAAGAAGAAGGTGACCTGGGCGCCCACGGTTATGTCGCGTTTCGGGGCGGCCGGGGTGAAGGTCACCCTCCGGTGCTCCTGCATGAATCCGACCTGATCCCACGCGCTCGTCACCGTCGCCTTGTTGGGCAAGTCGACCACGGCCGACCACCCGTGGATGGGCGCGACGCCCGCCTTGATGGTGATCGATCCGATGTAGCCCAGCTGGAACCGTTCCGCGGTGCGGTACTCCGCATACGCACCGGAACCATCCGCCGCCTCGGCGGGCCTGCTCCTCCTTGGAAGCGCCGGGCCGGTGCTCGACGGCGAAGTCGTCACCCCGGGCTGGACACCTGATTGGGCGAACGGACCGGCGGAGATTCCCACCGACGCCGACGGCGGGCCCAGCACCACCACGGCGAGCGCGCTGGCGACCAACCCGGTGATCACCATGGCGCCGGCGATCGACAACATGCCGCCGCGCCTGGCCGTCGGGATCTGCGTGAGCCGGCGCCACCACGGCTGGCCGCCATCCGCCCCGGATATCTTCGGCGGCTTCTTGGTCAGCGGTTCGGCGATTGTCGCCAGTACCTCGGGCAGCTTCTCGCCGAAGAGACTCTCATACGTCGCGGTCAGCTCGATCCGTTGCTGATCCCCTGACCGGCCAAGGAAACCGGACTGAACCACCAGCAGGCTGACACCAGGATCACCGTCGGAAAGCTCCCACACCACCTCGGAGTGCAACTGATCGCCGCGCCAGCGCATCCGCATGCGTTCGTGCTCAACAACTTCGAGAATTTCGACATCGAACGGTCCGGTGAATCCGGCCAGACCCGTGGGCGGGAACGCACGATACACCGCACCCGCCACCGGTGCCAGGTCGGTGGGGATGAACCACTCATTCATCAGGGAACGCTCGGTGAGTGCTCGCCATACGACATCCGCCGGATAGGCGAGGTCGACATCGATTCGGACGTCGCTCACGGCAGTGACTATAAAACTTACCGGAATGGTTCGCAGGGTGCACCATTGACGGTGCAGGACCTCAGCGAAAATCTCGACGAGCCGGTCGTCCCGGAAAAGCTGAACAGATACACCAAACCAGCCCCGAGGCTGCCCTTGGTCGACGTGAACACCCACGTGCCATCGACGGACGTCCGGTTCACCGCCGACGAGTCGGTCAGCCTAGCCCCATCAGGCAGTTTTACCCGCACCTCCCAGGTGGCGGAGGTGGGACCTTCATTGTGGATCCAGATGTAAGTGTCATACCTGCCGTCGAAGGCGCGCGACCAGTACACCGCGCTCAGCTGCGACGCCAACAAGATGTTGTAGGGACTGTCCAAAGGCGACGGTCCGGCCTTGGTGGCGACGGTAGCGGCGGCGGCCTGGGCGGGTCTCGGCTTGCGGCTCGACGGGCGCGGTGTCGGCTTCGGTGAGTGTTCGCCGAACCCGTCCACATAGTCCACACCGAACGGCGCGTCGGGACCGTACGGCTGCACCAGCGCCGTTGGCGCGTCCGAGGTCCTGGCCAGCGCGAAAGCCCCCGCTCCGCCCACGAGCAGGGCGAAGGTCGCCAAGATGATCACCAGGGGACGCCGGCTGGATCTGCGATGCCGGGGTGGGGGCGCCTTCTTCCTATCCTGCGCCGCCAGCTCCTCAACCGTCGCGGGACGCAAACCGATCGGGTCATAGCCCACCCAAGGAAGCTACATGCGACGGTGGCCCGGCAGCCATCCCCTTTTCGAATAGCAGAAAGTTATTCCCTGCCCTTGGTGCGGCGACTGAGCGCACGATTGATCTCCCGGTTGGCGTCCCGCTTCGCCATATCCTGCCGCTTGTCATAATCGCGCTTGCCTCGCGCCAGCCCCAGCTCGACCTTGGCCCAGCCGTCCTTGAAGTAAATCGACAACGGCACCAGGGTCAACCCGGCCTCCCTGGTCTTGCCGATCAGCCGGTTCAGCTCCAACCGGTTGAGCAAGAGCTTCCTCGTCCGCCTCGGCTCGTGGTTGGTCCAGGTGCCTTGTGTGTACTCGGGGATGTGCATTCCGTACAGGAACAGCTCACCGTTGCGTTCCTGCGCGAACGCGTCGACCAGAGACGCCCGGCCCAGGCGCAGCGACTTCACCTCGGTGCCGGTCAGCTGCATGCCGGCCTCGACCGTGTCGAGGATCGAGTAATCGTGGCGCGCCTTCCTGTTCGACGCCACCACTTTGCGGCCTTGCTCCCTGGGCATCAGAAGAGTCTACATAACCAACACGGGCGGCCCGGCAGCCCCGACAAACACCCCATTACACGTACAAAAGAAAAGGTGTCACGAAGCGCGACACCTTCTCCAACAGCGACCACAGCAGGGTCTTAGACCCGAATGTAGAAGCGCAGCGTGATCCATGCGGTGACCGCCGAGATGAGACCGCCCACGCCCGCCAGGATCGGGAACATCAGCAGGACATCCGGCCAACTGACCGGTGTCAGCAGGTTGGTCAGGGCCACCAGCGAGCCCTCCAGCACGAAGACTTTGACCACTATCAACATAATGCCGGCCAGCAGCGACCCGATCACGGCGGCGAACACCGCCTCGAGCACGAACGGCATCTGGATGAACCAGTTGGACGCGCCGACCAGCTTCATGACCGCGACCTCGCGGCGTTTGCTATAGGCGGCCACCTGGATGGTGTTGGCGACGAGCAACAGCGCGGCTATCCCCATCACGCCCGCCACGATCAGCGACAGGCTCTGGATGGCGCCGAGCACATCGAAGACCTTTGACAGCAACTGCTGCTGGTCGACGATGGTCGAGATGCCGGGCAGCTCCTTGTACTCGGTGTCGATCGCCTCGAACTGAGTCGGGTCCTTGAGCTTGACCCGAAACGACTCGGGCATCTCGTTGGGGCCGACGGACTGCACCATGTCGGGGGCGTCGCCGAACATCTTCTTGAAGTTCTCGTACGCCTGCTCTTTGGTCTCGTAGATGTACCTCTCGACCAAGGTGTCGGCCTTGAGCTTGTTCTCCAAGTCACTGCGCTGCTCGGGCGTGACGTCGTTCTTGAGATAGATGGAGACCTCTACCTGCTCGTAGTAGAACTCCTTCATCTTGTCGACCTGGAGGTACATCAGCAGGCTCGCGCCGAGCATCGACAGCGACACCGTCATCGTGATCATCATGGCGATGGTCATCGTGACGTTGCGCCACAGCCCCACCAGCACTTCGGCCAGGACGTATTTCGCTCGCATCGGGGGATTCCTCCGCTAGGACGGTCAGATCGTCGTCAGGACGAACGCTGGTTGGTTGTCAGCCGTAGACTCCGCGCGCCTGGTCTCGCACGATCCGGCCGCCTTCGATCTCGATCACTCGGCGGCGCATCTGGTTCACGATATTGGAGTCATGAGTCACCATGACCACGGTGGTGCCGGTCCGGTTGATCCGATCGAGCAGGCGCATGATCTCGATCGACGTGTCCGGGTCGAGGTTTCCGGTGGGCTCGTCGGCCAGCAGGATCAGCGGCCGGTTGACGAACGCGCGCGCCACCGCGACGCGCTGCTGCTCACCACCGGAAAGCTCGTGGGGGTAACGGTGCTCCTTGCCGCCCAAGCCCACCAGCTCCAGCACCTCGGGCACGACCCGCCGCGCGACCGCCTTGGACTTGCCGATCACCTCGATGGCGAAGGCGACGTTCTCATAGGCCGTCTTGTTGGGCAGCAGGCGGAAGTCCTGGAACACACACCCGATCGAGCGACGGAAATGAGGGATCTTCCATGAGCGCATCGACGAGATCTCGCGACCGTTGACATTGATCTTGCCGCGGTTTGGCGTGATCTCACGCAGCAGCATTTTGATGATGGTGGACTTGCCCGAGCCCGACGGACCGATGAAGAAGACGAAGTCCCCCTTCTCGATCGCTACCGAGACGTCGTCAAGCGACGGCCGAGAAGCCTTCGGGTAGGTCTTTGTCACGTGGTCGAGTCGAATCACGGGCTGGAGTCTACGCGCTGTCGTGGCGTCGCCAAGACGAGGCTAGGCGGGATGACACTATTGCCGGAAATGTTCGGTAAAAAACTCACCGACAGTGACTATTCGGCGCTTGTCTGTCGTTGCTTTCGCCACTTGATCCCGGCCTCGACGAACTCGTCGATCTCACCGTCGAACACCGCCGCCGGATTGCCTGTCTCATACTCCGTCCGCAGGTCCTTGACCATCTGGTACGGATGGAGGACATAGGAGCGCATCTGGTCACCCCACGAACCGGCGGCGTCGGTCTTGAGCCCCTCCAGCTTGGCGTGCTCCTCCTGGCGCTTGCGCTCCAGCAGCCGGGCCTGCAGCACCCGCATCGCGCTGGCCTTGTTCTGCAGCTGAGACTTCTCGTTCTGGCACGTCACCACGATGCCCGTGGGGATGTGGGTGATGCGCACCGCCGAGTCGGTGGTGTTGACGCTCTGCCCGCCGGGCCCGCTGGACCGGTACACATCGACCCTCATCTCGTTCTCCGGGATCTCGATGTGATCGGTCTGCTCCACCACCGGCATGACCTCCACCCCGGCGAAGCTGGTCTGCCTGCGGCCCTGGTTGTCGAACGGGCTGATCCGCACGAGCCGGTGCGTGCCGGCCTCCACGCTCAAAGTTCCGTAGGCATACGGTGCTTTCACCTGAAAGGTGGTCGACTTGAGGCCGGCTTCCTCGGCATACGAAGTATCGAAAACCTCCGTCTGGTACCCGTGCCGCTCCGCCCAGCGCAGATACATCCTCAGCAGCATCTCGGCGAAGTCCGCCGCGTCGACCCCGCCCGCCCCGGCGCGGATCGCCACCATCGCCTCCCGCGAGTCGTACTCGCCCGACAGGAGGGTGCGGACCTCCATTTCCTCGATCGCCTTGCTCAGCGACGAGATCTCGGTGCCGACCTCGGCCAGCGACGCCGCGTCGCTCTCCGCCTCGGAAAGCTCCAGCAGCACCTGTACGTCGTCGACCCGGCGGCGAAGCTTGATCAGACGCTCGATCTCGCCATTGACGTAGGACAGCCGGGAGGTGACCTCCTGCGCCTTGGTCTGATCGTCCCAGAGGTCCGGCGCCGAGGCCGCGGCCTCCAGGTCCTGCTTGTCCTTGTGAAGCTTGGCAAGGTCGAGCACACCCTCTATGGACCTGAGGGTGGAGTCGAGTTGCTTAATCTGATCGGCGTAATCCGCTGTGGCCACACTTAAAAAACTACAGCAGTCCGCCACTGCGGCTCTTGACAGCATCTCTATCGACGAACAATAGTAAGTCAGATTTCCTATCAAACGGAGGTCGCTCATGACCCGGCTCGCCGGCTCATCCAAACTGCTCCGCGCCATGAACGAGAGCGCCACCCTGGCGCTGCTGCTCGAACGCGGCACCCTGACCCGCGCGGAGTTGCGCGAGCTCACCGGGCTGTCCAAGCCGACCACCTCGGACGTGCTGCGGACGCTCACCGATGCCGGTTTCGCCACCGTCATCGGGCACACCAGCGGAGGGCCGGGCCCCAACGCCGAGATCTACGCGGTCAACCCGTCGGCCGCGCATGTCGTCGCGATCACCGCGCGGGACGTCCTCGTCACCGCGCAACCCGCGATCGGCGGCGCGCTGTGCGACCTGGCGGGCGCGGTCCTGGCCCGGCACGAGTACGACGTCGACGCCAGCGACCCGGTCACCACCGTCAAACAGACCGTCGCCGACCTGTGCCGGCGGGCCGATCTCGAGACCGCCGCCGTGACCCACATCCACCTGTCGGTACCGGGCTCGTACGACCCGGTCAGCGACACCATCCATCACATCGACGTCGCCGGATGGGGACGGCCGGGCCTGACCGCGGAGCTGGCGGCCAAGCTCGACACCACCGTCTCCGCCGACAACGACGTCAACCTCGCCGCGATCGCCGAGCGGCATCGCGGGGTCGGGGCCGGCACCAGCGGCTTCACCCTGGTGTGGTTCGGCGCCGGCCTGGGGTGCGCCATCGACCTCGGCTCGACCCTGCTGCGCGGCGTCTCCGGCGGCGCGGGCGAGCTGGGCTATGTACCGATCGGGCAGCAGCCCGGCCAGGATCTGCAGGATCTCGTGGGCGGCCCGGCGGTGCTCGCGCTCGCGGGTGAGCACGGCTTCGCCGCGAAGACCCCCGAGGCCGCCGTCGCCGACGCGGTGTCCAAACCGGACGGTCTGCCGTTCCTGAAGCAACTGGCCGAGAAGATCGCGCTGGCGCTCGCCTCGGTCTCGGCCATCCTCGACCCACCCCTGCTCGTGCTCGCGGGCGAGGTCGCCCAGGCCGGCGGCGCCGTGCTGCGCGACCTCGTGGTCGAGGCCTTCCACCAGATGACACCGCTGAGCACCCCGGTCGCGGTGACCGCGCTGACCGACGACGCGGCGCTGCTCGGCGCGCTCGACGCCGGGCTCAGGACGGTGCGTGACGCACTGATCGACTCGCTCAGACACGCGCTGACACCCGGCTGACCCCTCCACAAACCTCCTTCCCCTCCAGGAGTCGTTGATGAGTTACCTGAGCCGCTTTACCACTGTTGCTTTGGCGGCGCTTCTGGCCGCCGCCTGCACACCCTCAGCCGACAAACCGGAGCCGGCCGCCAGCGCGCCGGAGCCCACCGGAACCATCGAGTTCTGGCACTTCTTCTCCGACCGGGAAGCCAAGGCGGTGGAGGACATCATCGCCGACTTCAAGGCGAAGTACCCGAAGGTGACCGTCAACATCACGGCCGGGCAGGATGACGCGAAGATCCTGCAGTCGATCGGCGCGGGCGAAGGCCCGGACGTGGCCATCAGCTACTCCACCGACGTCGTCGGCAAGTTCTGCGCCACCAGCGCCTGGCAGGACCTGGGCGCCTACGTCAAGCGCGACAAGATAGACCTCAATAAGTTCCCGAAGGTCGTCAAGGAGTACACCGAGTTCCGGAACAAGCGCTGCGCCATGCCGTTCCTGGCCGACGCCTACGGGCTGTACTACAACAAGAAGATCTTCGCGGAGGCCGGGGTGCCAGCACCGCCCAAGACCCTGGCGGAGCTGGCCGACCTGGCCAAGAAACTGACCATCCGCAAGTCTGACGGCACCATCGAGCGGGCCGGATTCCTGCCCCTGTTCGGCCACTACGAGAACTCACCCTCGCACTTCGGCCCGATGGTCGGAGCCAGCTGGCTCAAGCAGGACGGCACCTCCAACATCGGCGGCGATCCGAAGTGGAAGGAGCTCATCGCCTGGCAGAAGTCGCTCGTGGACTGGTATGGGTACGACAACCTCGAAAAGTTCCGGGCCAGCCTGGGCGACGAGTGGGAAGCCGAGAACGCTTTCCACACCGGGCAGGTCGCGATGAACGTCGACGGCGAGTGGCGCCTGGCCTTCCTGCGCGACCAGGCCAAGGATGTCCAATTCGGAGTGGCACCGCTGCCGGTCACCGACGCCTCCCGCTACGGCGGCACCTACATCGCCGGCAGCGTCACCGGTGTCTCGCGGAACGCGAAAAACCCCGAAGCGGCCTGGGCTTTGGTGAAGTACCTGACCACCGACACCGCGGCGATAGTCAAGCTGAGCAACTCCATCCGCAACCTACCGACCACATTGGACTCACTGGCGAGCAAGGAACTGGTGGTGGACACGGAGTTCAAAGTGTTCCTCGACATGTTCAAGCACACCGCGTCGAGCACCACCCCGCCCAGCGCGGTCGGCCCCGCCTACCAGGAGGAGTTCTCCAAGTTCCTGCAGGAGTATCAGTCCGGCACGCAGAAGGACCTCAACGCCGGTCTATCCAATGTGGACTCCCAGGTCAACAACATCATCAAACTTGCCGGCTGAGATGAGCACGGGCAATCCAGGCGCCGCCGCCCGGTGGCGGCGGCGCCTCACCCCCTACACCTTCGTCCTGCCGGCATTTGCCGGGCTGGGGCTCTTTCTCGGGTACCCCTTGATTGCCGCCCTTTATTTTTCTTTCACGAGATACAGCCTGGCGAACCTGACCGAACCACCGGAGTGGGTCGGGCTGGACAACTGGCGCTTCCTGCTCGAGGACAGCAATGTGCTTGTGGCGACGAAGAACACACTGTGGCTCGTGGTGGTGATGGTCCCGGCCCGGATCGTGGGCGCGATCGTCACGGCATTGCTGGTGAACCAGGCCAAGCGGGCCAGCGGCCTCTACCGCACCCTTTTCTACCTGCCCGCGCTGGCGCCGCCGGTCGCCGCCACGCTCGCCTTCGTCCTGATCCTCAAGCCCGGTACGGGCCCGGTCAACACCATCCTGAGCGGGCTGGGCATCGAGGACCCTCCCTTGTGGTTCAACAGCCCCGACTGGGCCAAGCCGTCGCTGGTTCTCATGGCGCTGTGGGGAATCGGCGACCTCATGGTCATCTTCATCGCCGCCCTGCTCGACGTGCCGACCGAACAGCACGAGGCGGCCTCCATCGACGGCGCGAACCTATGGCAGCGCTTCAGATACGTCACCATCCCGGCGATCTCGCCGGTGATCCTGTTCGCCGCGATCACCGGGGTCATCGCCACGCTTCAGTACTTCACCCAGGCGGCGGTGGCGGCGAGCGTCGCCTCGGGTCAGGTCACGGGCGGTGGCGGGGTGTCGAGCACCTTCGGCTACCCCAACGGTTCCACCTACACCTATCCCTTGTGGCTGTATGTGGCGGGATTCCGTTACCACCTTCTGGGTTATGCGAGCGTGCTCTCGGTGGTGCTGTTCGTGGTGTCGTTCGCCATCACGCTGGTGCTGCTCCGTCGCTTTAGGACATTCCTATGAGGAGCTTTCTCATCTTCGTGGCCCGCCACGCCGTCATGATCGCCCTGTCGGTCATGTTCCTGGCGCCCGTGGTGTTCCTGCTGCTGACCTCGTTCATGACCAGCAACCAGACGCTCACCTCCGAGATGTGGCCCAGAGAATGGCATCCGGAGAACTACGTCACCGCGTTCACCAAGGTGCCGCTGGCCAAGTACATGATGAATACGGTCCTGTACGCCACCCTCGCCACCGGCTTCATGCTGCTGTCCAGCGTGCCCGCCGCCTACGGTCTGGCCAAGCTGCGCTGGCGCGGGCGGACCGCCACCATGGTGGCGATCATCTGCATGATGATGCTGCCCGCGCAGGTGACCACGGTCCCGCTCTACCTGTTCTGGGCCAACACCGGCCTCACCGGCAGCCTGTGGCCGCTGATCCTGCCCATGCTCGCCGGCGACGCCTTCTCCATCTTCCTGCTGCGGCAGTTCATGGTGACCATCCCCGACGAATACCTCGACGCCGCCCGCGTGGACGGCGCCGGCGAGTGGCGCACGTTGCTCAGAATTGTTGTCCCCATGGCGAAACCGGGCATCGCCGCGGCCGCCATCTTCCAGTACTTCTACGCGTGGAACGACTATTACGGCCCGCTGCTGTACACCAGCGAACGGGAGGACAACTGGCCGGTCTCGCTGGGCCTGGCCAGCTTCAGATACATGCACCACGTCGAGTGGCACCTGGTCAGCGCGGGCACCATGCTGACCATGCTGCCGGTCATCGTCCTGTTCTTCTTCGCCCAGAAGGCATTCGTTCAGGGCGTTACGCTCACCGGAGTCAAAGGCTGACACATGAAGATCTCTGTCGTTGGTGGCGGATCCACCTACACCCCCGAGCTGATCGACGGGTTCGGCGGGTTCGCCGGCCCTGACATCGGGCTGGACGAGGTCGTGCTAATCGACCCCTCCCACGAACGGCTCTCGGTGGTCGGCCCGTTCGCGCAGCGCCTACTGCCCGGGGTGCCGGTGCGCTGGACGCACGACCTCGAGTCCGGTTTGGACGGTGCCGACATCGTCGTCATCCAGCTGCGCGTGGGCGGCCAGGCGGCCAGGATCAACGACGAGACCTTCCCGCTGGAGTTCGGCTGCGTGGGCCAGGAGACCACGGGCGCGGGCGGCTTCGCCAAGGCCCTGCGCACCGTCCCGGTGGTGCTCGACGTCGCGGCGAAGGCGCCGAGCGACGCGTGGATCGTCAATTTCACCAACCCGGTGGGCATCGTGACCCGGGCGCTGCTCGACGCCGGGCACCGCGCGGTGGGTCTGTGCAACGTGGCCATCGGCTTCCAGCGCCGCTTCGCCGCGCTCCTTGGCGTGCCGCCGGAGGCGGTCACCCTAGACCACATTGGACTCAACCATCTCACCTGGGAGCGTGCGGCCTATGTGGACGGTGTCGATCGGTTGCCGGAGTTGCGGGAGGCGGCGGCCGAGATGGTCGAGATGCCACTGTCCGTTTTGGAGCGGGACGGAGGGGTACCATCGTATTATTTAAGATATTTCTATCAGCATGACCTG
>Ga0075428_100000490_pt1 | contig 39945 bp, 35 predicted proteins | sample RhiMetdeltSRZDD2_FD_75291 | JGI IMG/M metagenome (GOLD analysis project Ga0075428, IMG submission 75291) | Populus rhizosphere microbial communities from Tennessee, USA - Rhizosphere MetaG P. deltoides SRZDD2 | ecosystem: Host-associated > Plants > Roots > Rhizosphere > Soil | place: USA... | reverse complement strand
GCGGCGACGGTGGCGCCGGTCGGCATGTAGGTCAACCCCTTGACCGTCAAGGCGGAGCGTTGCAGCGCCTCGCGCCAGCGGTGGTCGGGAATGCGCGAATTCGCCAGCCACGACCGCCAGAACGCCGCGGTCGCTTCGAGCCGCCGCGTGGCCTCGTCGGCGTCGCGCGGCGCGACCTGATGATGCTCGGCCCACGACAGCACGCAGAAAGCCTTTTCCCCGGCTTGCAAAACCCTTCTTCCGCGTACCCGTTCACCCTCGATGCCCAGCGGAAGGTCGGCGTTGAGCCGCAGCGTGACCCCGGCCCCGGAGGCGTCGGCGTGGCGCGCGTCGTCGCCGACCAGCTCCCACCGCGCCGGCACGCGCCCGTAGTCGAACGCCGGCTCGCAGACCACCTCGACCTGCACGTGGCCCTCGAAGCACTCGACGACCCGGACGAACATGTGGTCGGCGTCCTCGTCGGTGGGTGGCCGGGTGTGCCGGGTGACCTCGTCGGTGCCCACCCCGGGGTAGATGGTCAGCGCGTCGCGGACCCTGACCCACCCGGTCGGGGTGCGCCAGCATGTTTGCAGCACATGGGTTCCCGGCTCGTAACCGCGGTTGATCGGGTGGTTGACGCCGTACGGGGCGAACCTGAACATGCCCGCCTCGCGGTCGAGCAGGCTGCCGAAGACGCTGGGCGAGTCGAACGACGGGACGCACAGCCAGTCCACCGAACTGTCCGGCGCGACGAGCGCGCCGGTGTGGCAGTTGGACAGGAAGGCGTAGTCGGCGACGGGCGGGAACGGCGACGGTGCGGCCGGGCTGCGCGGCCGAGTGAGTGTCGTCGTCATGTTGTGCCCCAAGGCTTATGCCAACCCCCATACGCGGAGACAAGTTCATCGGCCGCGGGTGGCCCCATCGTGCCCTTGGCATAGGCCTGCACCGGCGGTGGGTTGTCGAGCAGGGGCTGCATGATGCGCCACGTCTCCTCGACCCCGTCCTGCCGGGTGAACCGGGTCGCGTTGCCCACCAACGCCGCCTGCAGCAGTACCTCATAGGGCGTGGCGCCCTCGCCACCCTGAGCGCTGAACTCCACATCGGCCGTGACCGTCTGCGGTCCCGGGGCGTCCGCGCGCCTTGCCTCGAACCGGAACCGGATGCCCGTGCTCGGGTCGAGCTTGACCACGATCTGGTCCGGCTCCGGCGCCCGGTCGAAGTTGAGCCGCATGCCGAGCATCGGCGGGCGTTTGAACACCAGCCTCAGCTCGGTCTGGGTCTGGGAGAGGCACTTGCCGGTACGGATGAAGAACGGCACACCCGACCAGCGCCAGTTCTCGATGTCGAGGCGAAGCGCCGCAAAGGTTTCCGTCGTCGAGCCGGCCGCAACGCCCGGAATCGATTGGTACCCCTTATACTGCCCACGCACGTAGTGCGCCGGATCGGCGTCCAGCACCGCCTTCCACAGCGCCACCTGGGTGTTCTTGATGGTGTCCGGGTCACGTCCGGCCGGCGCCTCGGCCGCGCCCGCGGAAAGCAGCTGCATCAAGTGGTTCACCACCACATCGCGCAGCGCGCCGACCGGATCGTAGAAGTGGCCTCGGTCCTCGACACCGAAGTCCTCGGCCATGGTGATCTGCACCGACTCCACGAAGTTGCGGTTCCACACCGGTTCCAGCAGCGTGTTGGCGAACCGCAGATACAGCAGCTCCTCCAGGCCCATCTTGCCGAGGAAGTGGTCGATGCGGTAAAGCCGCGACTCGTCGACGTACTGGTGCAACTCCTGCGCGAGGGCGCCGGCGGAGGCGAGATCGTGCCCGAACGGCTTCTCCACCACCACCCGCCCGCCGCGGATGAGCTTGGCCTCGGCCAGCCCTTTGATCACCATGCCGAACAGCGACGGCGGGATCTCAAGGTAGTAAACGGGAATGCGCGCGTCACCGATCGCCTCACCCACCCGCCGGTAGGTCCCGGGATCAGCGAAATCTCCTGGCAGGTAAGACATCCGGGCGGCCAGCCGCCCGAAGACGTCCTCGTCCACCTTCGCCCCGGCGGCGACGATCGCGTGGTGGGCGTGGTCGCGCAGGTCGTCGTCGGACCACTGGTCCACCGCCACCCCGATGATCGGGCACTCGAGCAACCCGCGCGATTCCAAGCGGTACAAGGAATGAAAAGTCATCACCTTCGCCAGATCGCCGCTGATTCCGAAGATCACAAAGACGTCAGCATTAGTCATGACGGTTCCAATCGATGCGAGGCGTGTCTATCTGCGATGGCTCGAGCAGCTCCGCCGCCGAGCCGGGCGCCGAGTCGATGACGCCGACAACCGTCCCGTTCGCCCCCATGATCTTTCCCCGTGCCTCCAGGTCGAGCCTTCTGCCATTCTGCCCGGATTAGAGGGCGAAGACCCGGTAAACGCCTATTTCGGCGATATCTATGCCATGATGCGCTCTATGCGTGAATGGCTGGTGGAGGTCCAACCCGATCAACTGCTGCCGGCGCGTATGCAGATGGCGTTCACCCTGATGTTCCACATCATCCTGGTCCCGTTCGGCGTCGTACTGCCGGCGCTGATGCTCATCGCCAACTACAAAGGCCTGCGGCATCGGGACCGCGATGCGCTCCTGCTCGCCCGGCACTGGTCCCACGTCGCCGGTCTGACCTTCGCGGTCGGGGCGGTCTCGGGCACGGTGCTCTCGTTCGAGATGGGCCTGCTGTGGCCGGGTTTGACGGGCATCTATGGTGACGTGTTCGGGCTGCCCTTCGCGATCGAGGGCATCGCCTTCTTCCTCGAGGCGATCCTGGTCGCCATCTACATCTACGGCTGGCGGCGGCTCAAGCCGTGGACGCACTTCTGGCTCGGTTTCCCGATCCCGTTCGTCGCCATCATCGGCGCGTTCTCCATCATCTCCGCCAACGGCTGGATGAACACCCCGGCCGGGTTCACGATCGGGTCGGACGGGCGACCCACCAACATCGACCCCATCGACGCTATCTTCAACAAAGCGATGCCGATCGAGCTGTCCCACTTCCTGCTCGCCGCCTACATGGCGGCCGGATTCACCATCGCTTCGGTTTACGTTGTCGGATGGGCGAAAGGGCGGCGTGACCGGTACCACAGACTGGGTTTTTTAATTCCCTTCACAGTGGCCGCCATCGCCACCCCCTTGCAGTTCGCGGTCGGCGACACCATCGCCCGTTGGGTCGCCGGCAACCAGCCGGTCAAGTTCGCCGCGATGGAGGTGGTGACCGAATCCGGCACCGACCAGACCGAAATCATCTTCGGCCGCTATGACGCCGCCTCGAACACCGTGTCGGGCGGCATCCGCATCCCGGGCCTCAACTCGATCCTCGTCGGCTTCAGCCGGGATACATATGTGCAGGGAATCAACGAGATTCCACCGGAGAATCTACCGTCCAATGTGAACATCGTTCACTGGGCCTTCGACACGATGGTCACCATCGCCTCGTTGTTGGTTCTGCTCGTGCTCTTCTTCGCGTTTTACTACTGGCGCCGCCGCACGATCCCCACCACGCGGTGGTTTGTCTGGCCCGCGGCCCTCGCGGGCGTTCTGACTTATGTCGCGATCGAGGCGGGCTGGATCGTGACCGAGGTAGGCCGCCAGCCCTGGATCGTCTACAACTACCTGCGCACCTCCGAAGCGGTCACACACTCCGATGGTGTTTGGGTGAGCCTGTCCGTCGTCGCGGTGCTCTACCTTTCTTTGGGGATCGCCACGATCGTTTCGTTGCGCGCCATGTCCCGGCGCTGGCGCACCGCTGAGCCGGTGGTTGACTCACATGCCGTTTACGGCCCGCGCGAGGAGGTCTCGGCATGACCGCGGCCGACGGCGTGGCCGCCATCCTGGTGCTGGCCTTAACCCTTTACTCGTGGTCCGGCTTGGCGGATTATGGCGCCGGCTTCTGGGATTTTTTCTCTGGTACCCGTGAAGCCGGCCGGGAGCCGAGAAAGCTCATCGACGCCGCGGTGACGCCGGTGTGGGAGGCCAACCATGTGTGGCTGATATTCATCTTCGTGGTGGCGTGGACCGGTTTCGGCGTGGCCTTCGCGTCCATCATGACGACCCTGTTCATCCCGCTCAGCCTGGCCGCTTTAGGCGTCGTGCTGCGCGGCGCCAGCTTCGCCCTGCGCAAGGACGCGGCCCTGGCCGGCCGCCGCCACCTCGCGGGCTGGCTGTTCGGTCTCGGCTCCTTCATCACGCCGTTCTTCTTCGGCGCCGCGCTCGGCGGCATCGCCGCGGGCCGCGTCCCCGTCGGCAACGCCGCCGGCCACGAAATCACCAGTTGGTGGAATCCGGTTTCGGTCACCGCGGGCCTGATCGCCGTGTCGATGGGCGCTTTCCTCGCCGCCGTCTACCTCATCGCCGAGTCCCGCCGCCGGGGACTGTCCGGTTTGGAGGATCACTTCCGCGTGCGGGCCGTCGGCGCCGGCATTTTCGCGCTCGCCGCCGGGATCGGTTGCGCCATCGCGCTTTACTCTGACAATCGCCAGATGTTCGATCGCTTCGTGCAGCGCGGCATCCCGCTGCTCGTAATCGGCGTGCTCGCACTTGCCCTTGCTTTCTTCCTGACCCGGCGGGGCACCGTCCGCGGGCTCCGAGTCGTCAGCGTCGTCGGTGTGGCGGCGCTCATCTGGGCGTGGGCCTTCTCCCAGGCGCCCTATCTGTTGCCTTTCACCCTGACCATCAACGGCGGTGCGGGCGCCGAGCCGACCCTGCAATGGCTTCTGGTCTGGAGCGGCATCGCCTTCCTGCTCATCGTTCCGGCTCTGACCTTGCTTTACACACTCGACCAGCGCACCACCGACCTCGGCGAGGACCCCCTCACCTCGCGATAGTGCAGTTTTGATCGATGTGGCACTCACAGCGCGGAAACGGGTTTGGATCGCTGTGAGCGCCACATGGATCTGTGTTGGTCATGGGGCGACGGCTGTGGCCATGACCCTCCGGACATGGTCATACCTGTCGATGCTGCGTCTCGCCTCGGCCTGGGTGGACTCCATAGCAGGATCACCGGCCGCGTCCAGGGTGAGAGCATGCTCCCACAGTCCGCGGGCCGCTGAATGCCAGTCCTTGCGCTCCCCTATGGTGACCTCCCGGAAACCCGCCGCCGACAACGACCCGGCCGGGTTCGCCCGGCGCAGCCGTTCACTCACCGACTCGTCATCGCGATCCCTGGCTTCCCATGTGGTGAGCACGATCCGGCCGCCGGGGCGCAGCAGCCTTCGCAACTGCGCGGCCGCCTTCACGCCGTCCGCGGCGAACTGGAAAGCATCGATGCACATAACCGCGTCGGCCTCGCCCTCGGCGAGCCCGGGCGCTTCCAGGCGGCCGATCTGAAAGGTCGCCCGCGCCTCGAGACCGAAGAGGGCGCGGCGGTTTGACGCCTGGGCAACCGCTTCCGCTGAGAAGTCGACTCCGATCAGCCGTGCCTGGGCCTGTCGCGCCACCCACATGCCCGGACCGCCACGGCCGCAGGCGATGTCTATCAGCAATCCGCCTTGCGGCACCGCCAGCGCGTCAGCGATCTCGTGCAGCCCGCTGAGCGGGACCAAATTGGACGGTCCGACCTCGGGAGGCAGGCCGAGCCATTCGGTGAACAGCCGCTGCCGCGCCGGCGAAGCGACGATATCGGCGTACCACTCGTCGAAGTGTTCGGGGGTCACCGCGCCAGCATGCCACCTTCTCCCCCATCCCTCAAGATCATTTAACGCGACATTTTCGGGGATAACGCTGCCTCAAATCGTTGGGGGGCAACATTTTCTGGGAAAGTGCTGCCTCAGACGATCATGGATGCGTCTTTGGGCGCGGAGCGCGCTGCCCCTGCACCCAAGGCGCAACCCGCTCACGCCCTCAAGATCGCTTGAGGCAGCATCATCCGGGAAAATGCTGCCTCAAATCGTTGGGAAGCAACATTTTCGGGGAAAGTGCTGCCTCAGACGATCATGGGGGCGTCTTTGGGCGCAGAGCGAGAGAGGGCAGCGGGAGCCAGCAGCCTCGAACCTCACATCGGCGGCGCCATCGACCAGCAGCGCGATCAGGCGCCGGACCAGAAGCTGTTGCGGGACAACGTAACTGTGCCGCCCTCCGGCCAACTCCGGGATGTTCAGAAAGCGCGCGACACCGTCATACCGGATCTCGAGCAGGCTGTCGGTGGGCGCCCCGCCCAGGATCGGCTCCGTCAGGCCCGCCTTGACGTAGACCTGCCCGGCATAGTGGTCGAGAACCCCGGCCCGCTGGCGTTCCTCCACATAGGACCGGCTGCGCGCCTCCAGGACGACATAGTCCACCCCGGCACGATGTAACAGCGCCGCCAGAGTCAGGCCGGACGCGCCCGCTCCCACGATCGCCACCGTCGTTTCCACCGCTGATGTCATGGCGCCCCTCCCATCGCCATGCATCACTGTAGTGCGGTGCCACACCTGATCAGAAGGTATCGCGCTTGTGATACTCGGCGAGCAGGCGTTGCTCGTCGTCCTTGCGGGGGAAGAAGAACCAGACCAGTGCCGCTCCGATGAGGACAGCCACGATGCCCGCGGTGTACGCCCACCGGTCTCCTTGGAGAAAGGCCGTTTTGGCGCCGTCGATGATTTGCTGGGCGTACTGGGGATAACGCTCCGCCGTCGCCGCCGCGCTGGAGAAGGACTTCGTCAGCTCGCCCCGCACACTTGCGGAAACTTGGGACGCACCCAGTTGGGCGGTGGCCGAGGCGGCATAGCCGGCGGTGAGCAGGGCCCCGAAAATCGACTGCATCATCGCCCCGCCGAGGTCCCGCTGCAGGTCCGCCGTTCCGGACGCCATGCCCGCGCGGGTGACCGGCACGGCACCGGTCAGCGAGTGCGAGGCCGGTGTGCCGGCGAAACCCACCCCCGTGCCGACGAAGGCGTAGCCGAGGCCGACTTTCCAGTAGGGAATGCCCTCCTTCCACAACAGCAGCATGGTGAGAAAACCCAATAGTACGAACACATATCCGAGCAGCAGGGTGAACCGGGCGCCACGGGTCTCCACCAGCTTCGCCGACCGGGGCGCGATCAGCACCATGAGGGTCGCCGCGGGCAGGATCGCCGCCCCCGCCTCGACGGTCGAGTAGCTCAGCACGTTCTGCAGGAACTGCTGCCCGATGAACATGGCGCCCATGAGCGAGCCGAAGACGATGATGCCGGCGAGCGCCGCCACCCAGAAGACCCGTCGCGACGCGATCCTCAAGTCGTACAAGGGATTTGAGGCACGACGCTCGCATGGGACGAAGGCCGCCGCGGCCAGCAGGGTGATCACCGAAAGGGTGAGCACCAGGGCGCCCTCCCCCGCCACCGGGGCGAAGTTGATGGCCAGGATCAGCGAACCGATCAGGACGATCGACAGGACGCCGCCGAGGTTGTCGACCAGGCCGGTTGTCTCGTTGACGTGCGCTGGAACCAGTACCAAAGCCAAAAAGAGAGCAAGCGCGGCAAGCGGCAGGGTAAGCAGAAACACCGACCCCCACCAGAAACGTTCAAGCAGCATGCCCGCGGCCAAGGGGCCGAGCGAGGCGATCGCGCCGCCGGTCGCCGACCACAACGCGATGGCCTTGGTGCGCCCGGCGCCCGACCACAGCGCGGTGATGAGCGCGAGGGTGGTCGGGTAGGCCATGCCGGCCGAGACGCCGCCGATGATACGCGCGATGATCAGGACGGTGTCACTGGGTGAATAGGCCGCGAGCAGGCAGGCCGGCACCGACAGCACGACGCCGCCCACGAGCATCATCTTGCGGCCGTAGCGGTCGCCGAGAGCGCCGAGGTAGATCACCGAGCACGCCAGGCCCAGCGAGTAGGCGACGGCGATCAGGTTCAGCACCGTCTGCGACGAGTCGAAGGCCTTGCCGATGTCGGGCAGCGCGACGTTGGCGACGGCCAGGTTGAGATTCGCCACCGCCGCCACGAGGATCAGGGCCGTCAGGACTAGTCCCTGGCGCTTCGGGGCAGTATCCATTAAGACAGAATTTACGGGATATTTCACCCAGCCCGATGAGTTTCCGGGGCAAGGCCGGTCTGAGTTGGTGTCACCAAAATTTGAGAACTAGGAGCGACGACATGAGCTATGCCGAGGTCAACGGAATCAACCTGTACTACGAGACGCACGGGGACGGGCCGCCCATGATCCTGCTGCACGGTGGTCTCATGAACGGCGAGAGCCTGGCGCCCATCCTGCCGGCCCTGACCGCGCAGCACCGCGTCATCCTCGTCGACCTCCAGGGGCACGGCCGCACCGCCGACATCGACCGGCCGATCGACCACGGGTTCATGGCCGACGACATCGCCGCGCTCATCGACCACCTGGGCCTCAACGAAACCGAAGAGAAGCCGGACGTGGTGGGCTACTCGCTCGGTGGCGGGGTGGCGATGCACGTCGCGATCAGGCACCCGGAGAAGGTGGGCCGGATCGTCGCCGCGGCGGCGAACATCCGCCGCAGCGCCATCTACCCGGAGATGCTCGAGCAGCAGCTGCAGGTGAGCGCGGCGGCCGCCGAGTTCATGAAGGAAACACCGATGTACCAGACATACATGCGCGTCGCGCCCAGGCCGGAGGACTTCCCCAAGCTGCTCGACAAGGTTGGCGCGGCGATGGCGATCGACTTCGACTGGAGCGAGGAGGTTCGCGGCATCCGCGTGCCGACGCTGATCGTCGCGGCCGACGCCGACATGGCGCCGCCCAGCCACTACGTGGAGATATTCAAGTTGCTCGACGGCGGCCTGCGCGACGGCGGCTGGATGGGCGAGGGCCGGCCGAGGGGCGGGCACGCGCTGGCGATCCTGCCCGGCCTGACCCACTACAACCTCGGCGACTCACCCCTTTTCGCCACCGTCATTTTGAACTTCCTGGCTCAGAAGGCGTAAGCGCCTCCTTCAAAGTGCCGCGCGGATGGATGGCCCGCTGGATCAGGTTCCGGCCGGGCCATTCGCCGGGCTTGCCGATGAGGGTCAGCAGCGCCGGCGCCAGCAGCGACCGCACGATGAAGGCATCGATGAGAATCCCGACCGACAGGGCGAAGGCCAGCTCCCGGAACGGCCGCAGCGGCACCAGGGCCAGCAGGCCGAAGCTGACCGCGAGGGTGAAGGCGGCGGTGCGGATGGCGCGCGCCGACTGCGGCAGGGTGATCGCTAGGGCCTCGCGCAGGGGCCGGTGGCGCGCCTCCCTCCACGCGGGACCCACGCCGAAGATGTTGTAGTCGGAGCCGAGGGCCACCAGAAGCACGGCCGCGGCGAACGGGACATAGAAGGTCAGCCCGTCCGCGCCCAGCCGGCCCTGGAACAGCCAGGTGGTCAGGCCCAGGGTGGCGCCGATGGCGAGCACGCTGCAGATGAGCAGACCGAGCGGCGCCAGGAACGCCCGCAGGAAGAGCATGAGGAACAACAGGTTGGCCAGCAGGGCGGCAACGGCGATGCGGGCCAGGTCCTTGGTGGTCTGATCCACCACCACCCGGGCGACGGCGGTGTCACCGCCGAGGCTCGGCCTGACCCCGGTCAGGCCGGCCGCCTTGAGGAGCGCGGGGAGGCGATCCTCCAATCGCGACACAGAGCCGATCGCTGTGGCGCCAAGGGGTTCATCTTTTAAGACAAGCAGATATCGTACCGCTGAGCCGTCCTTCGATTGGAAAAGCTGAAGCGCCTGCGGGACAGCGTCGTTCCCCGAGCCGAGCACGGCCGCGACGCCGGGCTCCTTGGCCAGCGCGTCCTGGAGTTGCTTGAGCTGAGCCTGTTTCCCGGTCAAGCCCGGTGCCTGGAGGAGCAACTCGGTCGGGGACAGGATGCCCTCGGCGAAACCGGACTCGGCATGGGCGGCGGCCTGCCGGGCCGGGTGGTCGGAGGGCAGAGCCTCCACAAAGGACAGACCAAGTTTCATGTCGCCCACCGGGATCGACGCCGCGATAAGGCCACCGGCGCCGGCGACCAGGACGACGAGCGCCACGGCCGGGTTGGTGAGCACCCGCGCGAACCAACCGCGTGCCTCCTCGGTCGGGGTCCGAAGTTCCCATCGCTTCGGGGTCCACAACGCGACCGGGGCGAACGAGCCGATCAGGGCGGGCGCCAGCGTGACCGCCACCAGCATGCCGATCAGGACGGCCACCGCCATGCCGGGGCCGAACGCGCGGAACGTCGGCGAGCCGGCGACGATCAGCGCGGCGGTGCCGGCCGCCGCCGTGGCCCCGGCGGTCACGATGATCGGGGTGAGCCTGGCCGTGGCCTTCCTTGTGGCCTCAACCTTCCCGGTGCCCGAAGCCATCTCCTCCCGCACCCCGGCCAGGTAGAAGACGACATAGTCGGTGACCACCCCGATCAGCAACGCGACCATCAGCGGCTGGGTCTCCTGCGGCACGGGCACGCCCATCCGTTCGGCGAGGTACCCGCCGACGTGCAGGGTCAACATGATCGCCACCCCGGCCACGCCCAGCGCCAGCACCGGCGCGACCACCGACCGGAACGCGACCGCGACTATGAGGAACACCGCCACTACGGTCGCGATCTCCAGCAACGGCAGGGAGTCGAGCACGATGTCGCCCTGCTCCACCCGGCCCGGTACCGAGCCGGTGAGGCCGATGACGGAATCGCTTGCGTCATATTGGGTCGCGACGAACCGCTTGGCCGCATCGACCTGGTCGGCGAAGTTCGCCTCCGGTTCGGTGAACAGCAGGGTGATGACGGTGGTGCCCCGCTCCTTGGAGCCGGGGACCAGGCCCAGGGTGTTGGTCACCGGTACCGCCGCGACGATCGGCTTGAGGTCGGGATAGTCGCCCTCGCTGACCTGCTTGGCCCGCACCAACGCCTTGGCCTGGACCGCCGGCGGCAACCCGTTGGGGTTGCGCTGTACCACGGCGACCCGGCTCAGCAGCGGGAAGCCGAACTTCTCGTAGGACTCCATCTCACTGCGGATCGCCGGGTTGTCGGCGGAGACCAGCTTTTCCAGATCGCTGTCGCCCTGCCCGAGCGCGGGCAGGTAGACGATCGCCGCCGCGGTCACCAACACCCAGAATGCCACCACGAGCCAGCGGAACCAGACCAGGACCGCGGCATAGACCTTCAGCATCGAAGTCGGGTACCCGCCCGAGACCGTTCGGAAACGACGGACATTTTGAACACACCATCAGAGTCGCGCGCCGGCCCGGTCCGGGCCGGCGCGCTGATATCAAAGGTTTAGGAGCCGAGGATGATGGTCTTCGACCCGCTCCCCGGTATCCAGTACACCTTGGCGTGAGCGAAGTCGCTCCCGCCGACCCAGAACGGATCGCCCGGTGAAGGCCACACCTGCAGTTTGACCAACTGCGGCCCGACCATCAACTCGCTGATGTCGTCCTTCATGAAGCCGTGCGCGGCGCCCATGATGTCACCGGTGACGGCGTTGTAGAGCAGGATCTGATCGAACAGCGGGCGCCCCTTGACGATGACATTGACCCCGGCCCGGAAGCGGAAGTCGAATGTCGCGGTGGCCCCGGAATTCACCTTGACCGTGCGGGCGAAAAGCCGGTCGCCGACGTGCCCACTCCACTGCGAGGCCTGGTCGGCCGCCTCGAAGAGCAACGGCCAGTCGTACGGCCCGAGGAAGTCGAGCGTGTATGTGCCGTCCTCATTGACCGGTACCCCGAGGCCGGAGCCTGAGATCGGGTGACCGCTCAGGACGTTGACCGACCCGAAGCGAGGCAATCCACCGTCCGGAGTGGACACCCGCCCGGTGATGGTGCCGGCGCGGTCGAGCTTGATGACCGTACCGGTGATTGTCTGTCCGACCGCGAGGGTGAAGGACTTGGCGTGCAATTGCCTTCCGGTGCCGCCGTTCGCGCCGACCCACTGCGCGCCGTAACCGGGCGGCATGCCGTAGCCGGGTGTGGCAAACAGCTGATAGGTGCCCGCCTCGAGGCGACCGACCTTCAGGTTGCCCTCGTCGTCGGTTTGCTCGCCGCACAGCCCGTCGCCCACATAGGCACGCTCCCGGTTGAACGCCCCGACGCAGAAGCCCGGAATCGGTGCTCCCGTCGCCGCGTCCACTACCTTCACCGCTATCGCCGACTCGGGTGTCAGGGCGACGGCTAGATGCTGCTGCCCCTCGGCCGTGAGCGTGACCTCGGTGTTCGACGAGAGGTAGCCCTCCGCGTGGACGAACATGTCGTACGTGCCGATCTGAATCCCGTCCACGACGAGTTCACCATTCTCGGTGAACCCGTAGCGAGGCCCGACGGAGACGCTGAAGCTCGTCACCGCGGCGCCCGTGAGAGCGTTGGTGGCGGTCACGCGGATGCTGGTGCGGGCGACGACGGTGTCGTTGACCGTGGTGGTGGCGTTGGCCGCGACGGTGATGACGTCGGGTTGTGCCTTACCCACCTTGCCGAAGGCCGCCTGCTGGATGGTGCCGTCCCCCTTGAAGAAGTGCACCTCGTAACGCCCGGCGGGCATGCCGTCCACACTCCAGGTGCCGTCGGCGGCGATCGGCATGAAGGCGGACGCCTCCCCATCCAGAAATCGCACGCTGGTGTAGGTGTTGACGATAGGTGAGCCGTCGACCTCGACCAGCCGGCCCGCGACGTTGCCGCGAGGCAGCAGAGTCTCGTTGACGACGGTCTCCTCGCCCGCCTTCACCTCGAATTTGTCGGCCTGGAAGCTGAACCCCTTGCCATGCGCGTACTGCGTCACCCCGTCACGCGGGGAGACAGCAAGGATGTATTGCCCCGGTTCGACAGCGTCGAACCGGTAGGAACCATCGGCCCCCGTCCGGCCGAATTGCGATGCTCCGTCCGTGCTTTGGGCGGTCACCCGGATGTCCGCGGCCGGGTCGCCGCTGTCGGTGACCACACGCCCGGACAGCACCCCCGTGACCGCGTTGGCCTGTGCCGGCGCTCCCGCCACCCCTAGGGCGGTCACAAGCAGCACTGCCGCAAGGATCCTGGTTGCTGATTTCATGCCGGGATCATATGGATACACGTCAAGTCGTTCAGCCACCCCCTCCGCCCTGCCTCCAGTAACCTATGAAGGTCACGGCGCTCTTGGCGAGTCCCCGTTCGCGGACGAAGTGACGGCGAAACATGTTCACTTGAGCGCTAGGGTTTCCGGCAGGTGCTCCACAATGGACGGTATGAATGACATCGACGCCTGCCTCGACGCGCGGCGGATTGTCGAGTCCGACCCCGCACTGCTCGGCGTGTCGGCGCATCTGCTCACGCCGCGGAGACACCTGTGCCACCATGCTGGAGTGGCCTATGACGAAGGTTTGGCGACCCGCGTTCGGGAGCTGATCGGCGGCGAACTCGGCATCACCGAGAAGAAGATGTTCGGCGGCCTCGCCATGATGCTCAACGGCAACATGGCGGTCGGCGTCCACGGCGACGGTCTCATCGTGCGCGCCGACCCAGGCGAGCAGGAGGCACTGCTCGCCGAGCCCGGTGCGCGGATCTTCGACATGACCGGCCGCCCGATGAAGGGCTGGCTCGTGGTCGACACTGAGGGCTGCGCCGAGGACGACGACTTGCGGCGCTGGGGGGGCGGGGAGTCGCCTACGCGAAAAGCCTGCCGCCCAAGTGATTCACGGCCGGACGACCACTTTGCCGTGAACGTTGCCCTGCTCGAGCCGGCGGACCGCCTCGGCGGTCTCAGCGAGCGGATAGACGCGGTCGACCGCGGGCGCGACCTTGCCGGACTCGATGAGTTCCGTGAGGGCGTTGAGATCCTCTGTGTGCGCCCGCCCCGAGGCCCACCCGTATCCCGCTGGTGCGACCGGCATCCTGAGCCCCCACAGGCCCCACCCGCGATCGATTGATCGGCATTATCCCGGAAAAGGCGGCCGAAAATCGTTGCGAGGCAGCAATATCCCGGACGATGCACGGATCTTGCGGTGGGGCCGCGATCAGCGGTAGGGCGACAGTCGCAGCATCAAGCGGCGGGCGAGCGGGGCGAACAGAGCCGCCAGCGGACGGCGCCAACCCAGTGAGGCCGCGACCGCGGCGGCGATGTCGTCGAAGGTGTGGCGCTGGTAGCCCAGCAGCGCCGCGCTCTCGGTGGTGTCGAGCCAGTCGGTGCAGTAGGCGGCGTCGCTGAAAGCACGCTCCGGCAAGGGTTTGAGACCCATCGCCGCCAGCATCCGGTTCAGGTACTCACCGTAGGTCAGCTGGCAGGATCGACCACCACCGACGAAAAGCACGCGGCCCCAGACTTGCGGCGTCTCCAGTGCGTTGACGATGGCGAGGCCGACGTCGTCGGCGTGGATCGCCTCGATCCGGTTGCGCAGACCGATCTCGAACATGATCGGGTGGGGCGCCCGCAGGCCAAGCACGGGAACGTCGGCGAGGCGGAAGACGGCCCAATCCAGCCCCGATTCGCGGACCAGCCGCTCGCACAGGATTTTGTGCTCCGTGTACGGGTTGGTCGCCACCATCGGATCCTCGACGCGCCGCGGCGGGGGCCGGTCGAGGGTGTTCCCGTGAACGTCCAATGTGGACGCGAACAGCAATCGTGGTGAACGAGCCTGGGAACGGCACGCGGCGATGACGTTGGTGGTGCCGTCCACATTGACCGCGCGGGCCCGCTCCGGCCACTCGTCGGCCTCCGGCGGGATCATCGCGGCGAGGTGCACCACGCTGTCGATGCCGTCCATCGCGCCCGCCACCGCACCCGCGTCGGTGATGTCCGCCCAGCACATCTCGGCCGGGCCGGGCAGGCGCCGCGCGGCCCGCCGGTTGGCCGGGCTCGGCCGATCCAGGCAGCGCACCCGATGGCCGCGCTCGATCAGCTGCGGCCACGTGTGCGAGCCGACATTGCCGAAGGCGCCGGTCAGCAGGACCCTCACAAATCGCGAGTCTAGATGGTGAAGTCGGCGGTGACGGTCCTGGCGGCTTGGACCTCGACCGCCTTCGGAGCCGAGGTCGCGGCGGCCGAAGGCACGGCTACGGTTACCTCGTAACGTCCAGGTTGGAGGCTCCAGGAGTAGGCACCCGATTGATCAGTGGTCACAAGCATCTCCGGGATCGCCTTGGCCGGGCTGTCCAGCGACCGCACCTGGATCACCGCACCGGCGACCGGAGCACCGTCGCGACCGGTCACGATGCCGCTGACCGTACCGCGCACCGATGAGCCGGGCCGGCCCGCGGCACCGGGTGAGCCGCTTACGGGCTGGTCGCCCGGGACTGGAGAAGGGCCACCGGAGTCGGTGCCCTGCCGGCAGGCGGCCAAGGTCGTCAAGGCGGTCAAGGCGGCCAAGGTGGTTAAGGCGGCCAGGGTCGTCAAGGCGAGCACCCGAACAACGAGCAAACGAAAGCGCATAAGCCTCTCCCCACAAGGTGAAGGCGGGCCGGCCGCGAAGGCCGGCCCGCCGTATTACTCAACTATGGAGCGGCTTTCCAGGCTTGCAGGTTGTTGAAGCGCGCCTCGGTGATGCGAGCCGCGTGGTTGTAGGTGTTGTGCGGGAAGGCCCCGTGCGGGAACCCGTACCCGTGAATGGCCATCGAGCAGATACCGGCGCAGAAGGCGCTTCCAGAAGGCCTGTTCTGGTAGACCGCGCTGCCGCTCATCCCGCCGATGGTGTCGTTGGTGTAGAAGATCTGGTTGGCCTGGCTCACCGTCACGGTCCGGGCGACGCTGTCACCGCGCCACTGCTCGCCGAACGGCTTGTCGCCGGGGTACCCGTTGATGAGCGTGCTGGTGCCGGCCAGGCTGGCCGACTGCCACCAGTACCCGAACCAACCGGTGGAGTTGCCGATGGTGCAGTTGAGCTTGATGGCGCCGTAGTCGAACGTCTCGTCGCCGTTGACCGTCCAGCCGGTGACCGAGTGGAGCAGGCGTGGGGTGCAGCTGCCGAACGGCGCCGACGCGCCGTTGCGGCCGGGCCAGACCGCGAGCCCGGTGTACCAGGTGCCGCCGCTGCCGCCGGTGTGGACGCAGTGCCCGGCCGTGGCCACGATGTCGGGGCCGAAGAGCCAGCCGGTGCAGTGCCCCGCGCCGTTACGGGTGATGAAGACGACCGCGCTCGCCGGGAACGAGGTGGTCGGGTTGATGCGGATCCGGTTGTCCGGTCCGAACAGGGACTCGATGCCGACCGGGGCCGACGGGCCCAAGGGCGCCTTGAGGTCCGGGGTCAGGGCCTTGCCCGTGCCCTCGAACCCGGATTCGCCGCCCGCGACGGCCCGGCCGGTCGCCGCCAGCACCCGGGTCTGGGACCCGTCGCTGGCGACCGGGGTGTCCGGCCGCAGCCGCGGTGCCGCACCCGCCGGGGTGGCCCCGACGGTGAGCGCCATGGCCAGAACCGAGGCTACGGCGAGCGCACCGCTGAGGACGCGGGCAGGCTTGTTTCGTTGATACATCTGGTTACTCCCCCTTAAAACGACCGCCCACCTCGCCGCGGGCACAGACGTCCGCGCGCGACGTCCGCGCGAAAATGCGGCTGGTGGAACGGTTCTCCCCTTCGTTTCGGCGATTGGCGAGCATCGGATCGCGATACTGATCGAGCCATCGCCATGTATGACTGTACGTACACGCAGACATCCATGGGCGTGACTGTCAGAACGCTGACACACCCGGCGTTTGAGTAGAAGAACGTGGAACTAGGCTGGGCGCGTGACGGCTGGGCTGCGGGCGCTGCTGAGCCTGGTGATGCTCGCCGGGTTCTACGTCGTGGCGTTCGCGCAACTGGCCGCCACGGTGGCGTTCACCTACTGGCTGAGCCTGCGGCTGCCGGGGCCGCTCGGGCTGCTCCTGACCCTTCCGCTGTACATCGTGGGCATCGGCAGCGTCGCGGGTGCCCTGTGGGTAGCGCTGCGCTCGCGCTTCGAACCACCGGGCGGCATAGTGGTCGGCCCGAATCTGGCCGGTCCATTGTGGACGATGGTGGGCGAGCTGGCCGCGGCGGCCAGGACACACATGCCCGAGGAGATAAGGATCGTGACCGGGGTCGAGGCCTCGGTGGCCGAGCGGGTCCGGCTTCTCGGGTTGCTGCCGGGCAAGCGCTACCTCTTCCTTGGCCTGCCGCTCCTGCTCTGCCTGCCGCGGCAGCAAATCCGCGCCATCATCGCCCACGAGCTGGGCCACTACTCACGGGCGCACACGCGGATGGCGCCGGTGGCCTACCGCGGCCGCCGCGCCATCGCCGGCACCGTCGGCCGCATCAGCAAAATCAACCCGGTCGGCTGGACATTCCGCCTCTATCACCGGCTCTATCTTCTCGTCGACCGCTCCGTCTCCAGGCGGCAGGAGCTGCAGGCCGACGCCGACGCCGTCCGGGCGGCGGGAAAGGCCGCCGCGATCGAGTCGCTTCTCGAGGTGGAGGCGCTGGCCGTGGCCTTCAACCACTTCGTCGACATCCACATCGTGCCGCGCGCCGACCATGGCTACCTTCCGGACAATCTCTACGCGGGTTTCACCGCCTATCTCCAGGCGCACCAAGCGGAACTGGCCGAGCTGCGGACGAAAGCCTTGGAGGACAAGACAAGTCTGTGGAACACGCATCCCCCACCGCGCGAGCGCGTGTTCCTGATGGAACGGATGCCGGAACCGGAACCGCTCATACCCCAAGAGACCCACGAGCTGGTAGCGGACGCCGACGAGCTGGGCCGGGTCCTGACCCCCCACGTCGTCCCGCACGTCAACTGCGAGACCCTTCCCTGGGACGAGTTTGTCAGCGCCGCCGCGACCGCGCAGGTCCGCACCGAAGCATTGCGCTTCCTGAAACAGAAGCGCCCGCTCCACGAGGCCGGTGACGCCGAGATCGGCATGGTGCTGGCCAACGCCGCCCTCGACAGCGGGGTCGGTCGCTGGCGAGCGTCGTGGACCGGCCCGGCGGAGCTGGTCGACGGCGACGGCGAGCCCCTGCCCCTGCCCGAGCTAGCCCGCCTGGTCCGCAGATCCAAGGCGGACAAGCGGCTCGACGAGCTCGGCATCCGGCTCGACACCGGTAACCTAAGGGAAACAACGGAACCCAAGGGCGTCCGGGTCCTGGGCGGGATCGGCAACGTCAAGACCGAAGCCCGCCGCCTGGCGGCCGAGGCCGACCTGCTCATCCTCAACACCGGCCTGGTGCTGCTGCCCACCACCCGGGACAGCGGCGAAGGCAACATCCGCCTGCGCGCCCTCATCGACCGGACGCCGCTCGAGCAGATCACCAGGAAGCACCGCTACATCCCGCTGGAGGCCATCCGCGAGGCGACCGTCACCCGCGTGATCCCGTTCCGCGCCAGCCTGACCTTGTACGACGGCGAGATCGTGATCCTGCGCGAATCCTGGACGGGCGACCGGCTGACCGAGGACAGCGCCGATGTGCTTCTCGCGCTGCTTTCCCGGTACCAAGAAAAATCTTGAAAAAGCTCGCAACCGCTGACCATCAGGCTGCGTGTCTTGTGCGCATCACGGCAGGGGTGGAGGGTCAATGACACGGGCGAAGGACTTCGAAGGCTTCTATGCCGAGAACTTTCGTGTGCTCACGATCCAGCTCTACGCCTACTGCGGCAACCTGACCGACGCGCAGGACGTGGTGCAGGAGGCTTGCCTGCGGGCGCTGGCCCGGTGGCCGCAACTGTCCGGATACGAGGACCCGGCCGGCTGGGTGCGGCGGGTGGCGTGGAACCTGGCCACCAGCCAGTGGCGCCAGGCACGCCGGATCTCCGCCTGGACCCCGGGGGACGGCCAGGCCGGCCAGAGGGTGGAGGAGCCGACGCCGGACCGGGTCGATCTGGTCTCGGCGCTGGCCAAACTGCCCGCGCCGCAACGGCGGGCGGTCGTGATGCACTACCTGGGCGACCTGTCGGTCAGCGAGATCGCCGAGCTGTCGGAGGTGCCCGCCGGCACGGTCAAATCCTGGATGGCCAGAGCGAGGTCGGTGCTGTCTGAGCAATTGTCCGTGACCGACACCGCGGCCCCCGCGGCCCCCCGGGCCAAGCCTTCCAGGCGCGGCCGCGATGTGGAGGGTTTCACCCCGGAGATCGAGCCCCGGTCGTTGCTGCCCACGGGTTTGGGGGTCTCGGTCACCGATCCGCTCGCCGGTCTCTTCGACGCCTTCGCCGCGGAGGTCTCGCCGCAAATCACCGTTCCCACAATCTGACACAGATTCGAGGTTTGTCACATGCGACGCTTCATGCTGCCCTTTTTCGTGCTCACCGCCCTTGTCCTGGGCGGTTGCGGCGACAAAGGCACGCCCACGGCGGGTGCTTCCACCGCGCCTTCGCGGCAGAGTTCGCCGCAGGCCAAGGGCGACGACAAGACCGCCTGCGCCACAGCCAAATCCGCCCGCACCGCGGTCCTCAACGATCTGCTCCTGGCCTCGATGACCATATCCGACAAGGATTCGAGCGCGGCCGAGATCGCCGAAGCGGCGCAGACGCTCAAGGCCAGCTTCACCAAGCTGGGCGACGAATTGAGCAAGGCGGCCGACCAGGCCGCCACGGACAAGCTCAAGGAGGCGCTGCGCGCTTATGCCAACGGGGCCAAGACCGTCGTAGCCAACGTGCAGGCGGCGGGCGCGGATAAGTCCAAATTGGAAAGCTCTACCGAGGTGGCCGCCATGGACACCGCGGAGAAGACGGTGCTTCAGCTCTGCCCGTGACCAACCCCGTGAGACAACGGGGGCGGGGGCCGGTCCCATCGACCGGCCCCCGTGAGGCTATGCCCAGGGCCACTTCAGTTTTCCCGCCGCGAAGAGCGCGCGGGCGTTGGCGTCATTGCGGTAGGCCAGGGGCACCACCGTCATCGGCAGCTCCTCGCCGGTGCTGCGCGATCGCGCCGCGATCGGCCGCACCAGCGGCCGCGGGCCCGGCCCCACCGCCATCCACCGCGCCAGCGTGACCTCCAGCTCGCCGAAGGGATGGTCCAATGTCACCAGCACATCGTGCGGATCATGCTCTTCGTTCATCTACCCGGCTCACTTTCCCGCGCCTTGCCCGGCCCCCGGTCACAATGATCTGTGCCAATCTCTTGCCGCCGGGTTCCCGGCTCACACCCGGCCCGGACGGCAAGAGCATGACCTTCTGACGACCCCCGTTGGATGCCGACAGTGACGCTGTAGCCTGGCAGCCTGGGCTTGCCCTTTTCTTGCCACGACTGGACAGACCCGACTATCTTCACGACTGTCGCGGCAAATTGAGGAGGCCGGATGTTGGAGATCCGCCTTCTTGGCCCGGTCGAGCTCCTCCACGACGGGGTGGCGGTGGAGCTGGGACGGCGCCAGGAGCGGTGCGTGCTCGGCCTGCTCGCTCTCGAGCCGGGCCGGGTGGTCCCCGCCGACCGCCTGATCGAGCTGCTGTGGGGCAATGCTCCCCCGCCCTCGGCACGCGCGGCCCTGCAGAGCCACATCGCCCGGCTGCGCGGGCGCCTGACCACCGATCGCCCGCTGATCCTGACCAAGGGCGCGGGCTACCTCGTCGACATCGAACCCGAACGGGTGGACCTGCATCGCTTCGTCGCCATTCTGGACGAGGCGCAACGCGACACGTCGTCCGCTTCGCGCGCCGCCAAGCTCGCCGGCGCGCTCGCCTTGTGGCGCGGGCCGTTGCTGGCCGGCGCCGCCGAGGACGGTCTGCGAGCCCGGCTCAACGTCGGCCTGCAGGAGCAGTTCCTGCTCGCCCATGAGCTCTTCGCCGAGGCGGAGCTGGCGAATGGTCGCCATCATCACCTGCTCGCCTCCCTGCCCGAACTGCTCGACCGCCACCCCGGCCGGGAGCGCCTGGCGCTGCTGCTGATGTACGCGCGCTACCGCGACCACGACGTGGCCGGGGCCATGACCACCTTCGACTTCGTGCGCCGCCACCTAGCCGACGAGCTGGGCCTCGACCCCGGGCCGGAGCTCGTGGAGCTGCAACGTGCCCTGCTCAACCGGGAGGAGCCGCCGTCCGTGCGCGGCCGGTTCCCGGCCGCCCCGATCCGGCCCAGCATCCCGATCCCCCGGCAACTCCCGCCCGACGTGCTCGGCTTCGCCGGCCGCCAGGCGGAGCTGCGCCGCCTCGACGAGATCCTGCGGGAGTCGGAGGCGCAGCAGCCGACCGCCGTGACCATCTCGGCCCTCGCCGGGACGGCGGGCATAGGCAAGACCACCCTCGCGGTCCACTGGGCGCACCGGCTCGCCGACAGGTACGCCGACGGCGCCCTCTATGTGAACCTGCGCGGCTTCGACCCCTCCGCCCCGGCCACCGCCCCGGACGAGGCACTACGCGGATTCCTTGACGCGCTTGGGATTCCGGCGCACCAGATCCCGGCGAGCCTGTCGGCGCGGACCGGGCTCTACCGCAGCCTGCTCGACGGGCGGCGAGTCCTGGTGGTGCTCGACAACGCCCGCGACGCCGACCAGGTGCGGCCGCTGCTGCCCGGCTCGGGCGGGTGCCTGGCCATCGTGACCAGCCGCTACCAGCTGTACAGCCTGGTGACCGCCGAGGGCGCGCTGCCCCTGACGGTCGGCCTGCTTTCCCAAAGCGAAGCGGGGCAGGTGCTTGCCCGGCGCATCGGCGCTACGCGGGTCGCCGCCGAGCCCGATGCGGTGCAGGACATCCTGTCCCGCTGCTCCGGCCTGCCGCTGGCCCTGGCCCTGGTGGCGGCGAGAGCCGCCGCCCATCCGGAGACGCCGCTGGCCCACCTGGCCGCCGAACTCAACCGCGTGCCCCGGCCCCTTGACGCGTTCAGCAGCGACGACGCCAGCACCGACGCCCGGGCCGTCTTCTCGTGGTCATATGCGGCCGTCAGCCTGCCCGCCGCGGCCCTGTTCCGGGCGCTCGGGCTGCATCCGTGCGCGCCCATCGCCGGCCCGGCGGCGGCGAGCCTCATCGGCGGGGACCTCGCCGCGACCCACGTGCTTCTGTCCGAACTGGAGCGAGCCAACCTGATCACGCGGGCGGGGCCGGACAGGTACGGCATGCACGATCTGCTGCACGCCTACGCCCGCGAGCTGGCGCTCGCCCAGGGGGACAACAACAACCGGCGGGTCGAGAACCGCCTGCTCGATCACTACCTGCAGGTCGCCCACCGCTCCGACGTGCTGCTCGACCCCCACCGGGACCCGATCGTCATCCCCGAGCCCGCCCCCGGCGTGCAGGAGATCCAGCTGCACTCGCATCGGGAGGCGATGGCCTGGTGCACCGCCGAGCACGCCACGCTGCTGGCCGTACTCGACCTCGCCGTGAGCAAGGAGTGCCACGAGTACATGTGGCGCCTGGCCTGGAGCCTGAGCAACTACTTTGAGCGGCAGGGACACTGGCGCCTGTGGACGCAGACCCTGTCCGCGGGCGTGGAGGCCGCGCGTTGTCTCGGAGACAAGGCCGCCCAGGGCCGATGCCTGCGCGCGCTGGCGCGGGCCCGCGCCCGCCTCGGCGACCCCGGCCGCGCCGCCGCGCACCTGCACGAGGCGCTCGAGCTCTACGCGTCGCTGGGCGATCGGGTCGGCGAGGCCTACGTCCATCTCAACTTCAACGTGAATCTCGGGGCGGAAAACCGCTACGACGAGGCCCTCGTCCACGCCGCCAGCGCGCTGAGCCTCTATCGCCAAGCCGGGCACCAGATCGGGGAGGCGTTGTCGCTCAACGCGATCGGCTGGTGCCAAGCCCACCTCGGCCACCCGCGGCGCGCCCTGGAGTTCTGCGGCGAGGCGCTCGCGGTGCACCGGAAGGTCGGCCACCGCTCGGGCGAGGCGGACACCTGGGACAGCCTCGGGTATGCCCACCGGGTCAGCGGTGACCTGGCCGCGGCGTCGGAGGCGTACGACCACGCCCTCGAGATCTTCCGGGATCTGGGCGACCGCTACAACCAGGCGCTGGCGCACCTCTGCCTGGGCGACATCGCCTCGGAGTGCGACCGGGTCGGCGAGGCACGGCAAAACTGGACTTCGGCCCTGGAGATTCTCAAGGAGATCAACCATCCCGAGGTCATCACCGTCATGGACCGGCTTAACAGCGGGGTGCCAACGCTGTCCTGACCGTCGTCAGGGCGCGACCACCCAGACCGCCGCGCCGGCGGGCAGCACGGCCGGATCGGCCGGCTCGCTCAGCAACGCCACCGGCCCGGGCAATCGCAAGCCCGCCAACGGCACCGGCGATTCCCCGAAGTTGACCGCGCACGCGAACCCGTTGCCGCGAGCGAAGGCCAGCACGCCAGGCGGGGCGCCAAGCCACATCAATCCCTCGGATCCTATGCGGCGGCGCAGTTTCAAAGCTTTCTTGTACATCGCCAGCGTCGACTCCGGGTCGGTGAGCTGAGCCGCGACCGAAAACCCTTGCCAGGTCTCGGGTTGCGGCAGCCACGTGGGCTTGCCGTCGGCCGGCCCGAAACCATAGGACGACGCTTGCTCAGACCATGGCAGCGGCACGCGGCAACCGTCGCGGCCCCGCTGCCGGCCGCCGGAGCGATGCCAGATCGGGTCCTCCCGAACCTCGTCGGGCAGGTCCACCACCTCGGGCAGCCCGAGCTCATCACCTTGATAGATGTATGCCGCGCCCGGCAGGGCCAGGCTCAGCAGCGCCATAGCACGCGCTCGCCGCAGCCCGGTCTCGTTCGCCACCGCCACCGTCAAGCCAACAAACTCTTCGTCTTCGATTTCATTTTTCAAGGCGTACCGGGTAGCCGCGCGGATCTCGTCATGGTTGCCGATGACCCAGGTCGGCAGCGCACCCACCCGCCCCATCGAGTCCAGCGACCCGGCGACCGCCTCCCGCACGCGTCCCAGATCCCAAGGCGCCCAAAGGAACTGGAAGTTGAACGCCTGGTCCATCTCCCCGGGCCGCGCATAACGGGCCGTCCGCGCCGGGTCGCGAAGCCGCGCCTCGGCGACCAGGGCCGCCGAGCCGGCCACCGCCCGCCACGAGCGATAGATGTCGTGCACGGCGTCCTGGTCGAAGTAGGGCCGGTTGCCCCGCTCCCCGGACCGCCCGAACGACGGCAGTCCCTCCGGCTTGACCAGCCCGTGCGCCACGTCCACCCGGAAGCCGTCGACGCCCCGGTCGAGCCAGAACCGCAGGATCTGTTCGAACTCCTCGCGCACCGCCGGGTCCTGCCAGTTCAGGTCTGGTTGCTCCGGGGCGAACAGGTGCAGGTACCACTGCCCGTCGGCGACCTGGGTCCAGGCGGGTCCCCCGAACACCGACTGCCAGTCGTTGGGCTCGTCCCGGAAGATGTACCGGTCGCGGTTGCGGCCCTTGAGCGCGTCCTGGAACCAGCAATGCCGGTCAGAGGTGTGGTTGGGCACCAGGTCGATGATGACGCGCAGGCCCAGCCGGTGCGCGTCGGCCACCAGGGCGTCGAAATCCTCAAGCCGGCCAAAGACTTCCGCCACCGACCGGTAGTCCGCCACGTCATACCCGCCGTCCACGAAGGGCGAGTCGTAGAACGGCGTCAGCCAGATCGCATCGACGCCCAGCGAAGCCAGGTAGTCCAGGCGCGACCGGATGCCCGCCAGGTCACCCACGCCGTCGCCGTCGGCGTCCGCGAAGCTGCGGACGTAGATCTGATAGATCACCGCCTCGCGGATCCAGCCGGTGACCTGCCGCACGATCACCATCCTCGCACATCCGGGAAAGTCCCGTTTTACACCAGTTTTCCGCGCCAGTTTTCGCGCCAGTCTTGGCGCAGTCTTGGCGCCAGTTTTTGCGCTGACTAAATCTCTTCACACCCCTGGTCGGGTGTGAAGGGTTCTTCCCACAAAACGAGAGTGCCCACCCCGGCCGACACGCCCGGTCGGCTACCGCTTCCAGGCGCCCGTCACGGTGGCCAGGGTGGCCCGCGCCAGCGCGTCCATCTTGGTGGCCAGCGTCGCCTTGGGCGTAAAGTCCTTGGCGCCCAAGGATATCCACACCTTCACCGTCATGTTGCCGGTGCGCAGGTGCACCATGTACTCCGACTGCTTGAAACCCTGATCAGAGTCGAGCGTGCGGCCCTCGGCCTGGTCGCCCAGCCCGCTGATCGGGCCATCCGACTTCATGTTGCTGACATTCTGCTGAGCTTGGAACGCTCGTATCGCCCCGTCCGCCGATCTGTGCACCACCGCCTGCACCCGCAGCGAGGAGAGGTTGCCGTCGGCCGACTTCATCCGCCACATGCAGGCCGCCCCCGGCCCCTCGGCCGACGGGGAGTTGTCGGTGCTGTCGACCGTCAGTTTCAGATCGGAGGTAAGCGCCTTGATGTCGGTGCCGCCGCACAGATCCAGCGACGATTCCTGGTACACCGTGCTGCTCGCCGCGGGCGACGACGCCTTGGCCCGCGGGGACGAGGGCGGGGGTGTGTCGCTCTTGGTGCAACCCGCCAGGATGAGCGCGACGGCCAGGACGACACCAAGGCGTGAAAGATCCATGGTCCTGAACCTACCCGCCCGTCCGCGGGCCGTCATGCGCCGGTCGCGACCCCGAGAGCGACCGCGACCGCTGTCCGCGACCCCACGCCCAGCTTGCGCAGGATGCTCGAGACGTGCACAGCCGCTGTCTTGGGCGAGATGTACAGCCGCCGCGCCAGCTCCAGATTGGTCAATCCATCGGCGATGAGAAGGGCCACCTCGCGCTCGCGCGGGGTCAGCGCGGCCGGCCCCGTCACCGCGGTGGGACCGTCCACCGGCGCCAGGCCCAGCAAGGTTCGCACCTGCTCCAGCTCGGCGACGCGCCATCCGCCCCACAGCTCCAGCAACTCCGAAGCCTTGGCCGCGTGCTGTCCCGCCTCGGCGCGCCGGTCCGACGCCAGCAGGCAACGCGCCGCACCGACATGCACCGTGCCCCGTATCGCCGGCGTCAGCACCATGGAGTCCACAATGGACAGATAGCCGGCCATCGCCTTGCCGTGCTCGCCGCGGACCTCGGCCAGCTGCGCGTCGACGAGCGCGCGGTAGTCGTCCCACACGTTCTCGTCAAGCAGCTCGCGCCCGATGTGCTCCAGCTGTTCACGCGGCAACCCGGCGCCCCACGCCGCCGAAAGCAGGTCGTGCGCCTGCGAGCCGCTGCGCCAATCCTGATCGGCCAGCGCGATGAGCAACCGCTCCAACCACTCCCGCGCCGCTGCGAGATCTCCGCGCCGGCAGGCCAGATGGAACGCCAGCCCGGGCACCGCCGTGGGCGGCAGCTTCGGCAGCCGCTCGATATCGTGGATGATCTGCTCGACCTCGTCCAGCTGGCCCGCCTCAAGGGCAAGCCCCGCAAGGAAAACGGCGTGATAGTCGGCCCGCCGCCCGGTCAGCAGGTAACCCCTGTCCTGGTTGCGCCCCTCACGCAGGGCAGCCAGCGCGTCGCGCAGGTTGCCGGTGCGCATCGCCAGCCGCGCCCGCCCCTGGAAGTAGCCGGCCACCGCCAGCGCCTCGAACCCGGCGCGCTCGGCGTTGGTGCGCATGCGTTCCAGCATCTCGGCCAGCTCCGCCGGGGACTCGGAGGCCACGCCCTGCACCAGGTCGTTGAGCGCCCGCGCGGCGAGCACCCACTCGCCCAGCTTCTCCGCCTCGTCGATGAGGCCGGAGAGGATCGCCTGCCCCTCGGCGGTGGTACGCGGCCAGATCAGCAGCGCCGAGCCCTTCTCCACCAACGCCGCCAGCCGGACCCGCGGCAGCTTGAGCAGCTCGGCCAGGGCCAGGGCGCGATCGGCCCACTTCAGCGCGGCCTCGAGGTCGTCGCGCAGCACGGCCGACTGGGCGATCGCAGTCATCGCCCGGGCCTGGTCGGCGCCGTCGGGCAGTTCGCCGATGAGTACCTCGATCCGCTCGCTGAGCGAGCGCACCTCGTCGAGGTCGTCGTTCTCCCAGGCCAGCCGCACCAGCAGATAGAGCGCGTCGGCGCGGTCGGTGGCGCCCCGGGCGTTGTCCAGCCACAGCCGCCCATAACGCGAGGCGTCGTCGAGCAGGCCCACCAGCCACGCCGCGCGCGCCGCCACCGACAACAGCTCAATGTCGCCCGCCGCCTCGCCCAGCCCCATCTCGGCCAGCTGCAAGGCCTGGTACGCCGAGCCGATCGAAAGATAGAGAAGCGAGCCGCGCCGGGTGGCGTCGACCATGTCCTCATAACGCCCAGCCTCGGAGGCGTGCCTAGCCACCAAGGCGGGATCGGCACCTCCCCCGGCGAGCAGCACCTCAAGCGCCGCCTCGTGCAGGCGCCGGCGCTGCCGCCCCAGCATCTGCTCGGTGATCGCCTCGCGCACCAACGCGTGGCGGAACACGAACTCGTCCTCGCCGGCTTCCCCTCGAAGCTCGGCGAGCACACCCCGGCGCACCAGGTCGCGCAGGATCTCGATCAGATCCTCCTCGCGCAGTGTTCCCCCGCCCCCCTGCCCTTCGGGCCCACCCAGCCTTCTCCCGCCCCCCTGGGTCACCCCGGCCAGCAGGTCGAAGGGGATGCGGTGGCCCAGCACCGCCGCGGCCTCGACCACGCGACGGCTCGCCGGGTCGAGCTCGTCGATCTGGCGGCGCAGCGCCTCCACCACGCTCCAGGGAAGCGGCCTCGAGCACAGCTCGTCGAGGTCGCCTCCCTCCCAGCCGCGCAGCAACTCCTCGAGGAAGAACGGGTTGCCGCCGGTCCGCTGGTGAAGTGCGGTCACGGTACGCAAGGAAGCCTGGCGGCCGGTCACAGAGGCCAGAAATGCCGCGGTCTCGGCCGGCGAGAGCCGGTCCAATCGCAGGTGCGCGATAGAGTGCCGTCGCTCTAGCCGCTCCAGCAGGCCGGCGAGCGGCTGCCGCCAGGTCACCTCGTCGGGCCTATACGTACCAAGCAAAAGACGCGGCCCCGGTCCGTCGTGCCCGGCCAGCCGCTCGAAGAGGGCCGCGCTCTCCGAGTCGGCCCAGTGCAGATCCTCGAAGACCAGGACGGCGGGCGCGTCGTCGATAAGATCGTCCAAAATGCACAGACCGACCTGCGTCCGCTCCACGTGGGTGCGGCGCACGTCGGTCAGCGCCACCAGTTGCTCCTCCTCGACGCCGGCGCGGCCGTCGATCGCGTCGAGCAGGACCTCATAGGGGCGGGCGAGCGAACCGGGCTCGGCGTGGCCGACCAGCGCCATCGTGCCGGTGGGCAGCGCGGCGAGCAGCTCGCGCACCAGGCGGGTCTTGCCGATGCCCGGCTCACCGGCGAGCATGGCGACGTGGGGCTCGGGCGCCTGAGCGAGCCGCAAGAGCTCGCGCAGGTCGCCGTTGCGCCCCACCATCACCGCACTTGCTCCGTCCCGCGTGATCCGCACTCGGCAAATGTACCGGTGACTACGAGAGATCGGAGTGCCCGCGTGACCGGGCTCGCCTGGCCCGCCGCGCCTTGCGCGCGGCGGCCAGAAGGCGGTACCGCTCCGCCTCGGCGATGAGTTCGTTGCGCTTTTCGTTGATGAGCTGCTGGTTGATTTCCGCGTACATAAACATGTACCTATCGTCGGCCGGTAATGCCTTCGGGCCATCAGGAGCCGTTACCTATCTTCGACGCCGGTGGCGGCTGGGAACGCCATAGGTATACCTACTTGGTGCTGGCCTCCTTGAGCGGCAAACGCGGCTCGTGCAGCTCGCCCAGGGAAACAACCTCGCGCTTGAGGAACAACGCCAGGGTCCAGTCCGCGATGACGCGCACCTTCCGGTTGAACGACGGGATCCGGCTCATGTGGTAAGTCCGGTGCAGGAACCAGGCCGGCCAGCCCTTCACCTTCACGCCGTAGATCTGAGCCACACCCTTGTGCAAGCCAAGGCTCGCCACGGAACCGGCAGACTTGTGCCGGTACACGTGAACACCCTTGCCGCGCAACGTGTTCACGATGTTGTCGGCGAGCATCCTGGCCTGGCGCACGGCATGCTGAGCGTTGGGTGCGCACATGACCCCAGCGGCCGCGGTCAGATCGGGCACGGCAGCGCAGTCGCCCGCGCTCCACGCACCCTTCACGACAGTGTCCCCGTCGACCACCCGCAGCGTCGGCTCGCAGGTGATGCTGCCGCGTGCGTTTCGCGGAAGGTCGGTGGCGTTGATGATGAACGGGTTGGCCTTGACCCCGGCGGTCCAGACGATGGTGTCCGCGCCGAATTGGTCGCCGTCGGACAGCTTCACCCAACCGTCCACACAGGACTCCAGCAGGGTCCCCAGCCGCACGTCGATGTTGCGCTTGCGAAGCTCCTCGACGGTGTAGGCGCCCATCTGCGGCCCCACCTCGGGCAGCACCCGCTGGGTCGCCTCGACGAGCACCCAGTGCATGTCGTCCGGGCTCAGCTCGGGGTAGTAACGCAGGGCGTCGCGGGCCATGTCCTCCATCTCCCCCAACGCCTCGACGCCGGCGAAGCCCGCGCCCACGATGACGAACGCGAGGGCGCGCTTGCGCGTCTCGAGGTCGGTGGTGGCGGCGGCGATGTCCAGCCGCTCAAGCACCCGGTTGCGCAGGTAGATCGCCTCGCCGATGGTCTTGAACCCGACCGCCTGCTCGGCGAGGCCGGGAATCGGCAGCGTCCGGGAGATGCTGCCCGGCGCGAAGACGACATGTTCGTACTCCACCTCGCGCGGCGGCCCGACGATGGGCTGCACCGTGGCGGTCTTGCGGGCATGCTCGATCTTGGTGACCTCGCCCGCGATGACCCGGCATTTGCGCAGCTCACGCCGCAGTGGCACGACAGTGTGCCGGGGTGAGATGTTGCCGGCGGCGGCCTCGGGAAGGAACGGCTGGTAGGTCATGTGCGGCTGCGGGTCGACAACCAGCACCTCCGCCTCTCCCCGGCGTAGCTTGCGAGACAGTCTCAGGGCGACATATAGACCGACATGACCAGCCCCGACCACCAGAATCCGTGGTGTTGTCACGCTTTCAAGGTACCCTCACGCCACTCGAGCACACAGCGAGCCCGATCACAGGCGCATCGAGTGCTGGCGGCCGCCACGACACGCAGGTTTACACCTATTTTCGATATGAAGGGTAGGCCGTCGTGACGAGATCAAGCATCTCGGCAAGGCGACCAAGGTTGCGGTCGAGCGAGACGACCACAAGGTCGTGGCCGTCGTGAGCCGAGCCGTGGCCAAGGCGAGCCGTGTAGTGGTCCGCGTGTCCAGCGGCGAGGAGATCGAACTACCGGAAGCGTTGATCAAGATTCTTCAAGCTTCGGCGGAGGAGCTGTCGGTCGGCCGCTCGGTCATGGTGCTCGCCTCCGAAAGTATTCTGACTCCGGCCGAGGTCGGGGAGTTACTGGGTCTGTCCCGTCCCTTCGTCGCACGTCTTCTGGATCAGCGTCAAATACCTTCCGAACACCTGCCGAATATTCCCTGAAGGTCTTTCACCAAAGCCTGTCATAGCGGCGTCCAAGGAGGTGGCTCATGTCAGCCGAAACGGACGGGCAGTCCGACACACAAGAGGCGAAGGCCGCCCGGCTCGAGCCTGTCGCGGAAGCTCGCATGGCGTCGTTCGGGAGTCTCAAAGGAAGGGTTGTCCTCGGCGACGGCTGGGACTCGACACAGACCAACGACACAATAGCCCTGGATTTCGGCATGCCTGCGCGCATCACAGGCGACGGGACAGCAGAGCCACCGTCCCGATGACTACAGCCAGCCCCACCAGCAACACCGGTACCGAGCTGCCCGGAGTCACCGTGCGCGCGATCTGCACGATCGCCGCCGTAACCAGCCCCGCCCCGATGATGACCAGGCCGCACCGCGCCGCCCAGCGCAGCGGCACCTGCGCGTCCACGACGGCGTCGTAAGGCACGACCGCCGCCAAAGCCGACGCGGAATGCGACACATACAAGGCGGTGGCGATCTCGAAGACCCGCCAGGGCTCGGCCGGCTCCTCCGCGACCAGCGTCGTGAGGACCCAGCCCGCGAGCACGCTGACCATCACGAAGTCGACCACACGGGTACCCGGGAAAAGGCCCGGCAGTGCGGCGAGAGAAGCCATCAGCAGAAAGAAACGCGGGGTTGAGGCCTGCTCCGGGGCGGCGAGCCAGAGCGCCAGGAAGGCCGAGATGAAGACGATCACTCGAAGGATCAGCGGTACCGGGGTGACGCGCGCGATCCGGGCGATAAGGGAAGTCATCTGAACGCACCCGCTTTCGGCGCCGAGGCGAGCCGGGCCACGTCGCGCAGGACGGCGTCGAGGCTGCCGGCGCCGGCCCAGGCCACCACCGGCACGCCGTGCTCGCGCAGCTGCCCGATGGTGTTCTCCCGTTCGAGCCGCCACAGCCGGAACGCGACCCCGCTCCAGTTGCTCCCGGTGGGCGCGGCCAGCTCGGCCGGGAGGGTGTCCACCGCGACCACGAACCGGCCGGCCTTGGCGAGACCGGCGAGCATCGAGGCGGAGCGGGCGTCGAGCAGCGGGGTGAGCACGACCACGAGGGCGTCGGCGGAGATGCCGGCGGCGAGCTGGGCGCCGGCGCGCTCGCGGGCGACCGCCGACGGCCGGGCGTCGAGTAGCCACTCAAGCACGGTCAGAAATTGACGCCTGCCACTGGCTGGCCGGAGGCGGCGCGCGCTCGCGCCATACTCGAGGAGCGAGACCCGGTCGCCCAGGTGCAGGTAGTGCTCGGCGATCGCGGCGCTGGCTCGCACCGCCCGGTCGAGCACCGAAGCGGTACCATAAATGCCCTCAGATTTGCCCGCATCCGCAAGCAGATCGATGAGCAGCACCACCTCGGCGTCGCGATCGGACAGTGTCGCCGCCACGTGTAGCCGTTCGGTGCGCAGCGAGACCCGCCAGTCGATGCGGCGCAAGCGGTCTCCGGGCACGAACTGCCGTACCCCGGCCAGCTCCCCACCCTCACCCGCGCGCCGCGACCGGTGCTGCCCCACCAGTCCCGCCGCCCGCGGCATCGCCTCGTCCGCCGCGAACGGCTCGGTCATGGGATAGACCCGCACCCCCAGCGCGCCCGTCACCACGGCCTTGCTGCGCAACAACCCGTCGGCCGCAACGGCATACGCCGACGCGGGCCCCAGAGTCTGCCTGCCCCAACGGATCGCGGGCCCGGACAGCTCGACCGACGCGGCCATGCCCCGGGCCACGGCGGTGGCGTGCGGCCGGTCGCCGTCGGCGAAGCGCAGCCACGGCGAGTGCTGTACCTGAAGCACCGCAAGGTCATAGCGGGCCGTGTCCCGGTTCTCGACCTCCACCATCGCGCCGATGTCGCCGCCCTCCACCGGCAGGCTCTCCACTGTGGACAGTCGCAACCCAGGCGTGCCATGCGGTCGCCGCGTCAGTCCAAAAGCGACACTGAGCGCGAGCGGGGCCACCAGCACCACCAGATCGGCCCGTCCCAGCAGCACGCCGAACAGCAGCGCCACCCCAACCACGAGCACGGCACGGCTGAGCGCCTTGGTCGGCACCCACTGCTCCTGCTCCGGCGCCTCGGGCGTGAAGGCCGCGGGTCTCAGCGCCACGCCGGCTCTTCGTCGAACTGGTCGTCCGACGCCGCCCGGGGCCGTCCGGAATAGGTAGGCATCGTCCCGCTGGCGGGCGCCGGTGTCGCGGCCAGCACGTCGCTGACCACCGTGGCGGGATCGACCCGTTTGAGCCACATCTCCGGCCGCAGCGTGATCCGGTGCGCCAGCGCCGGCAGCGCCACCTGCTTGACGTCCTCAGGGATGACATAGTCACGGCCGGCCATCGCCGCCCGCGCACGCGAAAGCAGAAGCAGCGCAAGGGATCCGCGGGGCGAGGCGCCGACCAGGACGGCGCTGTGCTCGCGGGTCGCCGCGGTCAGCGCCACCAGGTACCGCCCGATCGAGTCCTCGACCTCGATCTCCTCCAGCCCGGCCTGCATGCGCAGCAGCATCTCGGCGTCGACGACCGCCTCGAGCACGGTCTCCTCCCGCTTGCGCCCCATCCGCCGGCGCAGCACCACCAGCTCCTCCTCGCGTTCCGGATACCCGAAGGAGACCCGGAGCATGAACCGGTCGAGCTGCGCCTCGGGCAGCGGGTAGGTGCCCTCGTACTCGATCGGGTTGGCGGTGGCCAGCACGTGGAACGGCGGCTCGAGCCGGTACGTCACGCCCTCCACCGAGACCTGCTTCTCCTGCATCGCCTCGAGCAGGGCCGCCTGCGTCTTCGGCGGCGTCCGGTTGATCTCGTCGGCCAGCAGCAGGTTGGTGAAGACCGGGCCGGCCCGGAACTTGAAGTCATGCGTCCTCTGGTCATAGAGGAACGACCCCGTCACGTCGGCAGGCAGCAGATCCGGCGTGAACTGCAACCGCCGGAAGTCAAGGCCCAGCGCCTGCGCGAAGGACCGGGCGGTGAGCGTCTTGCCCAGCCCGGGCAGGTCCTCGAGCAACACGTGCCCCCCGGCGAGGATGCCCGCCAACACCAGTTCAAGCGAGTCGCGCTTGCCCACGACGACCGTGCCCACACGGTCAAGCACGTGCTGTGAGAGCTTGCCGATCTCGGCGGCTGCATTGCTCATAGTTTCTCCAACGCGCTGATGATCTGTTCGAGTTCGCGGGGGTGGGGCGGGCGACGGCTGGGCGTGGTCACGAAGGTCCACAGTGGATCCCCGAGAACCGCCCGGGCGCGAAGCGGGTCCGCGGCGCGGTCGACGCCGTGGCGCTGGCGCAGCCGTTCGTCCACGACCTCGGCCAGACGCGGCAAGACCTTGCGGTTGAACCGCGAGGCGTCGGTGTGGCTCCAGTCCATCATCGTGTCCCAGCGGGCGATCGCCTGCATCAGCCCGTCGGGTATATGCTCGCGCTCCTCGGCGAAGCGGGCGCCGAAGCGCCCGGCGTGGCGCGAGGCCAGCGGCGCTCGCACCCGCCCGGCCAGCCGGAAGATGCCCACGAGCGCCGTCGACGCCAGCATCAGCACCGGCAGCGGCACGTCGAGCTCCAGGGCGCGCAGGCTCACATAGATCAGCGTGGTGAGGATGGCGGAGTAGGCGAGCAGGCTTATCACCCGCACGAACCCGGGGCGGTCGCGCGAGCTGACCGGTGCGTCGGGATCGCCGCTGAACAGGTCCTCGAGGCTCAATGTGAAACTCCTAGAGCAACCCCAAGTTCTTCACGCAGCCGCCCGAGCGCCGCTTTGGCCTGCTCCCGCATTCTCTCATCGACCTTGTGCGAGGCGTAGCGGGCTTGCCGGTAGACATCGGCGAAACCTGTGAGCACCGGTGCGCTGAGGCTGTGCCCGGCGAGCAGGCGCAGCACCAGGTCGGTGGAGGTGTCGCCGGGCAGCCGCTTCGTCCCGGCGGCGGCCGCCGCGTTTTCAAGCCTGACCCAGCACACGATCACCGCACGCCTCGGGTCGCCATCGGACTCGTCGAGCTGCTGCAGGCCGGCCTCGACTGCGGCGACGACCTCGGCCCCGACGTCGGTGACGGGTTTGGCCGGTGCCCTCGCCCGCAGGGAGCGCCGGCGGAAGCGGGAGCTGGTGTGGACCACCGCGCCCAGCAACACCATCAGCAACACGATGGCCACGAGCACGCCGGCCGCGATGACCACGGGCATCACCCACGCGGGCAACGGGACGCTGGCAACCTGCTGCGGCGGGCGCGACGGCAGCTCGAGCGGCTTGCGCTGCTCCAGCTCGCCGCCTTGGGCCTGCGGCCCGCGCGGCGCCTGCACGAGCGGCAGTTGCGTCATCGACGCCGCGGCACCGGCGGCGGCCAGCAACGCCACCACCGCCAGCAGTGGCAGCCAGCGTCGCAACACCTGCACCTGTTACCCCGTCACTCTCGTTTTGAATACCTCTTCATTACGCCTTGAATACGCCGTCCAGCATCGCGGGTGCGGGCCCGAAGGTAAAGCCCGCCCCGCGGCCACGCTCAGCTATGTCTTCAATGTAATGTCGACGCCAGTCGAAAGACGCCGCCCGGTCAGTGATCGCGACCGCCGGCCCGGTGGGGCATGAGCCGCCGCCTGGCGCGAATCGCCACCGCGAGCGGCAGGACGAGCATCGCGCCCACGACGTAGATGAGCGGCGAGGCGAACCGGTTGAAGAACGGTCCCGCATCCGGCGGCCCGGGCTCGCGCCTGGACGATCGCACGCGCTCCGTCGCGAACGCGATGTAGTGCGCCTCTCGCGGGCCCTCGAGGACCTTTACGGGTACCCCTTGAAACGCCACCACATCGCGGGAAAGGTTCACGATGGGCAACCCTCCCTCCCAGCCCAGGACCTCGATCAGCCTCCCGAGGACGACGCGGCGTTAAATGCCTCCGACAGGTCATGGCAGATCCCGCCCTCACCGTTGCCCGTGTCATGAAGGCAGATCCGGCTCAGCGAGGACACCGCCACCGAGCGCCGCTGCGGCACCAACGCCTTCTGGCCGGCCAGTTCGCCGTCGACCGGCCGGATCCAGAGCAGGCGGCCGCCGGAGTCGTAGAGCGAGAGATTGGCGTGGCGCTTGATCGCGACCAGCGAGCCGTCCGCCGCGACGGCCACGCTGACGTCACGCGGCAACGGGCCCGGCTGGAGCGCGATCGCCCACTCGTAGCCGCCGGTGACCGGATCGATGGCGCGGATCTGGCCCCGCACCTCGATATCGGAGTCGTACCGGGCGACCAGGGCCAGCCGGCCGTCCGCCGAGAACCCAAGCGGCGCTTCCCCTTCCAGCGACCTGGTGGCCCCCGTTGTCACATCCAGCAGGCCGCGGCTGGTCATAAGGAATCGGCCGTCCGGCGACAGGACCGGCGTGATCTGTTCGAAGGCGGACCGGTCTTGGGCGGTCTCGTAGACGCGGTACTGGTCGTCCGGCCCCACGAGCGTGATGTCGCCGCCCGGCCACTGCGCGAAGGCCACCAGGGCCCGGGGCAACGGGGCGTCCTCGATGCTCGCTGTCCACCTTGGAGTGTCTATCCGACCCGCCAACCCGCGGCCCCGGTCATCGCCTCACCGCCTCCGCCAGTAGATGCGGGTTCAGCTCCCGCAAACGCGAAAGGGCATGGCGCGTCTGGCTTTTCACCGTAGTCATGGAACGAAAAAGTCAGACAAATCCTAAGTCGTTGTGATCATCAGGGTTATGGCCTGTGCCACCGTGATCCTACTGGCCTGCACGGCGAGACCGGGTGGCGGGCGCACGCGTCTCGGACTGCCTCGACCAGGCGAGGTGGTTGCCGATGAACGCCGGCGACCGCCCAGTTCTGTTCGGCCGCTCGTGTACCGCAGTGCGAGTAGCCAAGGCGTCGTCGGCCAGCGAAGGGCTCTCCATATCAGCGGAGGGCGCCCAACCGGCTGTTCACCGCCTCCACTTCGAAGGCTTCCGGCGTGAACTGGCTCGCATCGGCCAGCCCCAGCCACTCCAGCCGCTCCTCGTGCTCCGGGTGCGCTGGATCGGACAGCACCTCCAGCAGCTCCTGGTAGCCCCAGATCCCGCCGCAGTCGTCGGGCGGAGCGGCCCGCTTCCCGCCACTACACCGCGGATAGGCTGTCGCCGGGTCCGGGTCGACCACTTTCTCGACCACGATGTCGTGTACCCAGTCGTCCCCGAAGTCGTACGTATACTGGATCTTGTCCTTCACCTCCGGCGCAACCTGCTCCAACGTCACCGACCCGTCCGCCCGATGCCCCAGCTCTCGGTCGGCACGCCCGAAATCGCCGTAGGCCGTCTCGAACACATGCATGTGCCCGCCATGCCAGCCGAACGCCGCCAGGATGATCGCGTGCAGCCCGGCCAGATTTATGTCCGCAGGCACCAACAACCGCCGCCAGATGGGTGGTTTCGCGCCACGCAGACTCACCTTCAGCTGGTACACCGGCGCCCGGCCGGCAGACTTCTTGCGCTTGGCGGCAAGCTTCGCCGACCGTGCCCGCCCGGCTGGCAAGAAGTCCAGACCGGCAACGGATCGACCGCCTGGACCGGTAACCAGTTGGGCAAGCTGCCGCAGCGCCTCCATCGCCTCGTGGCCACCGGCGCCGTGCCTGGAAACCACCGTGCCTTTGGGCTTGCGAGGCTGGGGCAGAGCCGCCAACCGTGCCCGGACCAGCACCGCCAGCATGGGATACCCGGGCCCCTGCTCATCGTCGAACAATTCCAGCATGCCCTGCTCGCGGTCCTCGCCGTTGTCGCTGTCGTGCTCGGCACGTACCTGCATTGCCTGCTCGACATACCAGCGGAACTCGGACGCGTTCAACGTCTGGTTCTTGATGGTCAAGCCATCGCGGCGGGCGCCCTCGTGGATGTCTTTGAGCGCCACCGGCAGGTCGGCCGGGTCCAGGATGAAGATGTCATCGGCGGCGCCACAGTGATGGTGATCCACCGCCACCATGACCGCGTGTTCGCGTCCGGCACGTTGAAACGTGCCGACCAATACCGACATGGTGCCCTCAGCGTCGTACAGCCGCGTAAATGGACCGGCACGTAGCGGCTGCTCCAACTCCCGTGCCCAAGCCGGTGCGGAAACGCCGCTGACGGCCAGCCGGCCGGCGGCCGCCGCAGCGGCCTGTGCCACCTGTTCGGGACCGCCGCGAGCCGCGGCCCCGATCGCGGTCAGCATCATCAACGCCGCGTCGTTACCACGCGACTCGATCGCCGGAACGAGAGCCTGAGCGAAGGCGCTTACCGCGTCTTCACCGGCCAACGCCATCGCCACGAAAAACGCGCCGGCCATCTCCGCCTCCAGCGGATCCTCGCAGCCGGCCAGGTCGGCGGCACTGTCCACCAGTCCGGCGAGCATCTGCTCGGGATCCGGCTCGTCGGCCGAACATGCGGGACAGTCGCATGTCTGCTCCGCTTTGCCGTCCGCGAAGAGGGCGAGTTGGCGACCGGAGTTCACGTTCTGCTTCTTGCGCCGGGGGGCGCGGCTGGCAGGACTCACCGGCCCAGTCTGCACCAGCCGGACGCGGGCATGTCCGCGGCCCCTGTAGTCAACGCCATCAAGATCAGTCTTGCCACGCAAGGCGGAGACGCTCCCGGACTTCGCGACGGCGCAGGCTGCTGTGGCGGATGCGTTACGCGCGGCCGGTACCTTATCGTGGATCTTGGCTCACCTCGCATCCAATCAGTCCTGAAGCGTCAGGCTGTACGGATATGGAGGGCAACGGGACCCCTCTTTGAGACGCCTGCCGACGATCTCGTTGTGCCGAGCCGGTGCAAAACGTCCTGCCTATGGGTCCTTGCATGACGCTCAGCGTTTAGAGGTGGTCTGCTCGTTGCGCAGCCAGCGGGCCAGTGCCGCGGCGGCCGGGACAACTATCAGCAGGACGCCGGGTTGGAATGACATCGCCCAGCTGTAGGAGTGAGGGCTTTCGGCCCCGGTGGCCGCCCGCAGGAGTATGCCGGGGATGATCGCTGTGTAGAGCGCGACCGGTGCCAGCACGAACGGGGTCACCATGGCGGCGATGGCCCAGCCGACCTTGGTCAGCGCTGTGTGGGCTGCGCCGGCCAGCGCGACCGCCGCGGCGCCGACCGCCAGTAGCCCGGCGCCGACCGCCCCGATTAGGAGTGTCGCGTCCTGGTCGATCCCTGAGGCGGTCGCGGCGACGCCGCAGGCGGCGATCACCGCGATGGGCGCCACCGCGAGCGGGACGGTGCGAGCGGGGCTGATCGGTCGGCGGCGCGCCGCCGCCGCCGCGAACGCTGCCAGCGCAACGAATGTGGCGGGCATGACACCGATGGCTGCCTGCAACCCGATGGCCGGCGACGGCGCGCCCGGTTGGAGGCGAGCGCTGATGATCAGGAGCGGTCCACACGCCGCCGCGGTCACCGCGGTCACGGCGAGTGCACGCCGTACCGCGGCGGCCTCCGAGGCACCGAGCTGGACCCGCGGACCAGAGATCAGCCACGCCAGCGTCCCTCCGGCCGCCGCAAGGGCGCCAGCGACGGAGACGGCCAGCAGCCCACCGTCCATGAAGGACAGACGGGTGAGCACAGCCTCGGCGGCCAGCAGCCAACCGCCGAGCATCAGGGCGGCCAGCGTCGCGCCGCGGCGTCGCACGGCGGCTGCCCGCACGCCCAGCACGGTGAGGATTACAGCACCCCAGCGCAGTTCGCCAACCCACTCGGGCAGGATCGCGAAGGTTTGGCGGTCGGCCTGTGCGGCCAGCGTCGACGTGGCATAGGACCAGGTGGCATAGGACCAGACGGTCAAGCCGACCCCGACAGCGACCATCCCGGCGACTGTCACGGCGCGGGAGGGCGACCAAAGGTGGTCCGGTGGTGCCGGTGGTGCCGGTGTCGAAGAGGGCGTCGCGGCACCGGCCCGCTCACGGGTGGCCAGACCGAGGACATAGGCGATCAGGGATGCCGCCAGGAGGAAGGTTGCGCCCGCAAGGCTCTCTTCAGCGTTGATCACGCCCAGCCCGAGCGGCCCGCGGTCGAACCGGGTACCCATGACAGAGGTGAATGGATCAAAGAGCATGCCATCGTAGTCACGGCCCGGTGAGGCGGCGCGGCCGACGACCAACGACAGGACCGCCACGGCAAACATGCCGGGGATGGCGAGGCCGGCCACGCCACCCCAGCGCCGTCGCAGCGCGAGCCACAGCACGCCGGCCACCGATGGGGCCATGACCACGACGAAGATCAGCGTGGCCGCGACATAGGCGTGTGGCAGGGTTTGCCCGGAGATCGCCAGCAGCGGCACGGTCCGGTAGGCGAGGTAACCCAGCGCGGCACCGGTGGTGATGACGCCGGCGATGCCGACAGGATGGGCAGCGGGCGCCTTCGACCGTCGTCCCATCAGATAGCACAGGGGAACGACGAGAAAGGCCAGCAGGGTGCCCATGGGCAGGTTCGGGAACCCCGCCCGGTGCGCCGGATCGAAGAACTGATTGATCAGGCGGTTGCCGTTTTCAGACACGTAGCCGGTGGGGTTGAACCGCAGCGGGTACAGCTGCATGACCAGCAGGCTTAGCACCGCGAACCCGGCGGCCGGCCGCAGCCGCTGCCCGGTCGCGGGTAGCAACTCCCGCCAACCACGCAACCCGCTACCGTCGTCGGGTGCCGGGCTCAGCGCCAGGCTCAGGGCGAAGCTCAACCGCCGCAGGCCGGATCGCGGCTCGTCCCGCAACGCCTCCAGCTCCGCCGTCCACTCACGACACTGGTCCTCACGCAGGGCGTGCGGCCAACGCCGGATGGCGGTCCGCAGCAACACCCCGACCATGCCACGCGCCTCCGCGACACTCATGCCGGACCCGGCCTGCTACTCGGA
>Ga0075428_100000489_pt1 | contig 39967 bp, 30 predicted proteins | sample RhiMetdeltSRZDD2_FD_75291 | JGI IMG/M metagenome (GOLD analysis project Ga0075428, IMG submission 75291) | Populus rhizosphere microbial communities from Tennessee, USA - Rhizosphere MetaG P. deltoides SRZDD2 | ecosystem: Host-associated > Plants > Roots > Rhizosphere > Soil | place: USA... | reverse complement strand
AGCGCCGTGCGCGCCTGGTCGATCGCTTCCGGCAGCCGCCCCGGATACGCCTCGATGCGGATGCCGTGGTTGAGATCGTTCGGGAATGCGCGCCGGAACGTCCAGTAGGGGACGACGACACGTCGGTCCTGGCCAGCCTCGCCCGGTCCGAGCGAGCCCTTCGGCTTCTCGAGCACTCCGATCACGTGGAAGCCATGGCCGTTGACCAGGATCTCCTTGCCCAGCGGATCCAGGACGCCGAATAGCCCGCGCGCCAGATCAGCGCCAATGACGACGCACTGGACGCGGTGCAGGTTCTCGGCGGCGGTGAATGGACGACCCTCGTGGATCACGGCGTTGGCGTAGACCGAGAAGAACTCATCTGTCGCGCCGCGGAAGTCCAGACCCACGACCTCCTCGCCCTTGTAACGTGCCCGGCTCACTTCGGCGCTGCTGAAAACGGAGACGGTGGAGTTGACGCAAGCGGTGCAGGCGTCGCGCACTGCGACGAAATCCTCGTAGTCGAGGACCTTGCGCATGCGCAACTCCTTGCTCATGCGGCCGAGCCTGGGCCCGCTCGGCAAGTGATTGAAGAAGGCGGTGTTGGTGCCAAAGCTCTGGATCCCCTGCTGAATATTGCGGTCGAATCCGGACAGGATGGCGACGACCGAGATGAGCGTCATCACCGCCACGATGATCCCGATCACCGCGAGACCAGAACGCATCTTGTGGGCCCGCAAGGTGTCGAGGGCCATCCACAAGTTCTCGCGCACATCGCCGACGACGCGCGTCCCGAGTCTGTCGCGCCACGCCATGGTTCCTACTCCGCTCTCAAGGCGACGACTGGGTCGAGCTTCGCGGCCTTGCGCGCCGGATAGATGCCGAAGAACAGACCCACCGAGGTGGACATGGCCACGGACAGCAAGATCGCCCCGATGGGCGTGTGCATCGGCACGGGCGTCACCGCCCCAACGAGCTGCGTCAGCCCCATCGCCACGAGCACACCCATGACCCCGCCCGCCGAGGACAGCACGCTCGACTCGACGAGGAATTGCAGGAGGATGTCGCGACGGCGGGCGCCGAGGGACTTGCGGATGCCGATCTCGTGCGTGCGTTCGGTCACCGAGGCCAACATGATGTTCATGATCACGATGCCGCCGACGACGAGGAACACCGACGTGATGGCCACCGCGACCGCTGCCAGGCCGCCGAAGATCTGATCCCAGAGATTGGTCAACGAATCGCTGGCAATGATGCCGAAGGTGTCGGTCGCATCGGGCTTGAGCCCGCGCCGCGCGCGCATGAGCACTCGCGCCTGATCCATGGTTCGGGCCATGGTCTCCGGCGAGGTGCACTTGACGCCGATGTTCAGATCCCCCGCGCGTGGCGACAGCGAGCCCCACAATTTCATGTAGGTGCTGAGCGGCACGCTGACGAAGTCGTCCTGGCTCTGGCCGAGCGTCGATCCCAGCTTCTCCCCGACGCCGACGACCTGGAACGGACGTCCATCGACGTGGAGCGTCTTCCCGAGCGGATCGACGCCGGGGAAAACCTGTTCGACGACGTCGCTGCCGATGAACGCCACCATGGAGCGATGCTCCTCGTCCCCCGCGGTGATGTAACGCCCGGCGGCAACTTTCTGGTCGGCGCTCACGAACACCATGCTGGCGGTGACGCCGCGGACGCCGACGTCTTCGAGGCTCTGGCGTCCGGCGCGTGCGTCCCGCCGCCCGAATTCCACCGCGCCCACCTCTTCGGCGAGGGTGAGACGCTCGAGCAGGTATTCGTAGTCCCCACGCGCGATCGTCTTGTTGCGCCGTGTGGCCTCGAGATAGTCCTTGGCGTTCGTGATGATGGGAAAGCGCGTGACGTAGAAGACATTGGCGCCCAGATTGGCGACGCGCTCGGCGACGTAGGTGTTCATGCCCTCGATGATGGAGATGACACCGATGAGCGTGGTGACGGAGATGATGACGCCGAGCAGGGTCAGAAAGGAGCGCAGCTTGTGCGACCACAAGGTTTCGAGTGCGATCCGGGCCGGCTCGCGCCAATACAGGCGCCGCGACGACACCAGCGTCGTCGACCGGCGCATCCATCTCCGCACGGCTGTTCCGGCCATGGTTTGCTCACCGCTTCCCGGCCGGCCGGGAAACATCAGGATGGTCGATTCTCCTCGCCCTTGGCCTTGCGCACGCGGGTGAGGTGCTTCAGCTCACGCAGAATCTTGTAACTGCCGGTCACGATTTCGTCGCCCTCTTGCAATCCGTCGGTGATCTCGATGTCGGTGATGCCGGTGATCCCGGTCTTGACGCGATGGAAGCGCGCGCGACCATCATGCACGACGAACACTCCTTGGATTTCCTTCTTGCTGTCGAGGTTGCCATCGGGTGAGGCAACGGCTGCAGCTCTGGCGCCCGCCACGCTTGCATGCGCCAGGCTGTCCTGTGCGGGCACATTCTCTGCCGCCGCTTCGTCGCTACCCTTTTCCTCCTTGCTCTTGCGTTCGTCCTTGTCTTTGCTCTTCTTGGCCTTTTCCGCGATGTCGATGTCGGCCTGGCGACGAATGGTCAAGGCCTGGATGGGGATGGCGAGCGCCTTGTCGCGAATCGCGGTCGTGATCTTCGCGGTCGCGGACAGACCGGGACGAACGCGGGCAGGCGGTTTCTCCAAGATGATGACCACCTTGAAGTCCTTGGCTTCCTGACTGCCGGTGGTGAGCTGCGAGGTGGATTGACCCGTCGAGCGCAGCAACGCGGTCGTGCCGATCTCGCTCACGGTGCCGTGGAACGTGCTGTCCGGGTAAGCATCGATGGAGACCTCGGCGGGCTGCCCGGGCGCGATATCGATCACGTCGGATTCGTCGACGCGCACTTCCGCGGTGACCGCGGACATGTCGGCGACGGTCATCAAATAGCTTCCCGGACTGTTCTGGATCCCTGGCACCATCTGTTCGCCCACGTGAACGGGGAGGCTGGTCACGACCCCATCGATCGGCGACGTGTAGATGGTCTTGTGCAGATCGTCCTCGGAGCGGCTGAGCCCGGCCCGTGCTTCCTGCAGCTGCGAGTTGCTGCCGTCCATTTCCGCTTCTGCTTGGCCCACGCGCGCCTCAGCCACATCCACGCCGGCCCGCGCGCTCTCGAAGCTGCTCTTGCGCACGTCGCGCTCGGACTGCGAGATCACTCCGCGGCCGAAGAGCTGCTCGGCACGATCCCAGTCGAGCTTGGCGCGCTCGAAATCCGCACTCGCACGCGCCAGCTCGGCGGCAGCAGTGCGCTGGTTGGCCGTGGCCGCCGCCACCGCCGCCGTCGCCGATTTGACCATCGCATTCTGCGCCGCCACCCCGGCCGTTGGCTGCACCGCCTCCATGCGCAGGAGCACGTGCCCGGTCTCGACGACTTGACCCTCCGCCACCTCGATGGTGACGATCTTGCCGAAGGTCTGCGACGTGATGTTGACGTAGAGTCGGGGCCGGATCTCGCCGGAAGCCGTGACGGTGGACGAGAGGTTTTGCCGCGCCACGGTGCCGATCTGCACGGCGATCACTTGGGCGCGTTTCTTCTGGACGACGGAGCTCGCGATCAGGGCCAGCACGAGAGCGGCGCCGATAACGAACACGAGCTTGCGCCTGCGCGTCATTCTCATCACGGGAACACTCCCTTGAAAGACAATTGGAATCGAGAGCGACGCCGCCGGAGGCGGTGACTCGACAGAGGCGCTTGCTCGTCCGAGCCAGTATGGTAGCGGACCCACGCTGCGGGCGAAAGCACCCCAGGGATCGACGAGGGCCAGCGATCGCACGATCAGCCTGGGCTCATGCGCAAGCCGTTGTAGGCGTGGCAGAGTCCGGAGACGAGGCTCTCGTAGAGTTCGCGGTGGCCCTTGACCCTGCCGTAGTCGCGGCTGGCGTTGGCGACGATCTCGGCGCACAGCCGCGCGCGCCCCGCATCGATCGTCCGGCGTTCGGCGGGCGAGAACTCGTGGAGTCGGAACTGATCGACGAGGCCGATCACCTCGAGGCTATGGCCCAGGAACTTGACGCGCTGATCGAGGGCGGCCACGGCCGCACCATTCGGGTTGCCGCGCGCCGCGTTCAACTTCTCCACCTGATCGATGACGCCGAGATCGTAGGTGAAGCGCCGGATTTGCGTCCGCATGTGCGCGGCGAAGGCGGCGTTGCGCTGGGCGTTGCCGTGACCCGAGGACAACGCCGCCGCCAAGGCATAGAGCATGTGCAAGCCGCCGCAGGCGCGTGTGAATGCGGCGCAGTCGCGCGGCAGCTCGGCGGCACCGAGATCGACTTCGCGCACCAGACGGGTGTCGGCTTCGAGCGCCGCCGACGTGTCGTCCAGCAGACGGTCGAGGTCGAAGCCTTGGCCGCGCGCGTTCGTCCAGCGCGCGGCTCCCGGCGGTGTGACGCGCGCGAGCGCCATCAAGGTCCAGGAATGTTCGTCGACCGGTCCCGGCGCGGGGTACGCCGACAGCATGCGCGCGCTCTCGACGAAGTCGCGGAAGCGATACGTGCGTCCGTCGTGGATGAATTCGAGATCGGGGTCGCACTGCCGCTCGACGAGCGTCTTCAGCATCGAATGACCATGGCCCTCGTCGTGCACGGGAACTTCGAGCCACAGCCGGCCCCCGAACGCGAACTCGCGCGTGTAGGTCTGCAGCAACACTCGATACGCATCGCCGCCGAGCGGGAGATCGGCCCCGAGCGCGCGCACGCCATGGATCACGAGGTTCGATTCACCCAGATTGGTGCAATGGGCGAGGATGTGCTTGCGTGCGGTGGCCAGTGCTTGGGCCACCGGACTGCTCGACGTTTCCGGGTCGGACCAGTGGAGTGGCAAACCTGGACCGTAACGCATTGTCCACGGGCTCGCAGGAGGCGTCGTGGTCGCAACCGCCCCGGAGCTCGTGAGCGGGGCCGCCTGCATCGCGCCCCCGGCGCCGGCCGCGTTCGCCACGCGCAGGCTTTCGCCTCTGCGTCCCCACCACCACATGCCGCCGGCAGCGACAGGCAATGCCGCGCCGAGCAGGACCAGAAACCGCCTGCGGTTCACGTGCCGGCCTCGATGCGTTCGACTTGGAACTGGACGGAATGCCCGTTGAGGTCCGACTCAGAGGCCCCTTCGATCTCATCGCGAGATTGAATCAGCTCGATCGCGAGCGTCTCGTTGCGGATCGTTTCACCGTGCGCCGCCACGGCGCGAGCCACTTCCGGCGCGCTGCTGCGGAAACGCACGCGCACGCGGTCCGTCACCTGCAGCTCGGCGTCCTTGCGCAGGTTCTGTACGCGGTTGACGAATTCGCGCGCCAGGCCTTCTTCCACCAGCGCCGGCGTGAGCTCCGGATCCAGTGCCACGGTCAGCGGGCCCGCACACTCGACGAAGAGCCCACCCTTCTCGCGCCGTTCCACCACCACATCCTCGGGACCGAGAACGACCTCTTTGCCATCGAGGCCGAGCGAGTGCGGCGTGCCCGCTTCGATCGCGAGCACGGTCTCGAGCGGCAATGCCGCGATGGCGCGCGCGGCTTGTTGCACGTCCTTGCCGAGCCGCGGGCCCAGGCTCTTGAAGTTGGCCTTGACGACGAAATCGACGAGCTCGGACTCGCGGTCATCGAAGCGCACGTCCTTGACGTTGAGCTCGTCGCGAATCTGGTCGGCGAATTCCTCGAGCGTGCGTCGTGCGCCGGCATCGCGCGTCACGAAGTGGATCGCCTGCAGCGGTTGCCGCACCTTGAGCCCGTGAGTGGTGCGCAGCGCTCGCCCCATCGACACCGCGCGGATGACGAGATCCATGCGCGCGTCCAGCTCCGCATCCTCCGCGCCGGCGTGATAGGTCGGCCAGTCGCGCAAGTGCACGCTGTCGGCGATCTCGGTCTGGCGCTGGCGCAACGTCCCGACGAGATTGCGATACATCGTGTCGGCGATGAACGGCGTATAGGGCGCCAGCACGTGACAGGTGTCGAGGAGCACGGCGTACAGCGTCTCGTAGGCTTGGCGCTTGTCCTCGTCGTCGTCCGACTTCCAGAAGCGACGGCGGCCGCGGCGGATGTACCAGTTGGTGAGCTCGTCCATGAAGCCGAGGATCGGGTCGACGGCGCGCTGCAGCTCGTAGGCTTCCATGGCCTCGGTCACCAGCCGCACCAAGCGCTGCGACGACGACAGGATCCAACGATCGAGGAGATTGCGCCGCGTCGCCGGCACCGGGCGCTCGAGCGTCGCCGGCTCCCAGCCATCGACGTTGGCGTAAGTGACGAAGAAGCTGTAGGCATTCCAAAGTGGCAGGACGATGCTGCGCAGCAGCTCGCGCACGCCGTCCTCGCTGAAGCGCAGGTTCTCGCCACGCACCACGGCCGAGCTCATGAGGTACAGGCGCAAGGCGTCGGCGCCGTAGCGATCGATGACGGCTTCCGGCTCCGGGTAGTTCTTGAGCCGCTTGCTCATCTTCTTGCCGTCGGCGGCCAACACCATGCCGTTCACCACCACGTGCTCGAATGGCGGCTGGTCGAACAGCACCGTCGACAGCACGACGAGCGTGTAGAACCAGCCGCGCGTCTGATCCATGCCTTCGGCGATGAACTGGGCCGGGAAGTTGGACTCGAAGCGCTCTTTGTTCTCGAACGGATAATGGTTCTGCGCGTAGGGCATCGAGCCGCTCTCGAACCAGCAGTCGAGCACTTCGGGCGTGCGCCGCCGCGTGCCGCCGCAGGCGTCGCATGGGATGGTGATCGCATCGACGAAATGTTTGTGCAGGTCGGTGACCTTTTGACCCGACAGGCGCTGCAGCTCCGCCGTGCTGCCGATGCACAGATCCGCGGCGCAACCGTCGCAGCGCCAGACCGGCAGCGGCGTCCCCCAGTAGCGATTGCGCGAGATCGCCCAGTCGCGCGCGTTCTGCAGCCACTGGCCGAAACGTCCGTCGCGCAGATGCTCCGGCACCCAGTGGATGCGCGCGTTGGCGGCGAGCATGCGCTCCTTGATGACGTCGATGCGCACGAACCAGGTCGTGATCGCGCGGTAGATGAGCGGCGAGTCGCACCGATAGCAATGCGGGTAGCTGTGCTGCAATGTGCCCCGGTGCACGAGCTTATGCTCGTCGCGCAGGCGCTTGATGATGTCGGCGTCGGCGTCCTTGACGAAACGCCCGGCGTACTCGGGCACCTCGGCGGTGAAGCGCCCCTCCGCATCCACCGGAACCACGACCGGCACTCCGTGTTTCTGTCCCAGGGCGTAGTCGTCCTCGCCGAAACCAGGGGCCGCGTGCACGATCCCGGTGCCTTCTGCGGTCGAAACGAAGTCCCCGGCGTGGACGGTGAAGGCGCCTTGCTCGCCGAGCGAGGCGAAGTAGGGAAAGAGCGGCTCATAGACCGCGCCGACGAGCGTGCTGCCCGGGAACGTGGCCAGGATCTCGATGCTCGCCGCATCCTTCCAGTACGTGGGAACGCGCTCGCGCGCCAGCACGTACTCCACATCGCCATCGCGCAGATGCACATATGGAATGTCGGCACCGACAGCGAGCATCAGGTTGCTCGGGAGCGTCCACGGCGTCGTCGTCCAGGCGAGGAAGTACAGCGGCCTGGTCTCTGCGGCGTGCGCCGCATTCGCGCCCGTCGCAGCGCGCAAGGCCGCTGCCGCCTTCGGCGTGGCGCGGAAACGCACCGTGATCGCCGGGTCCTGCACGTCTTGATAGCCCTGGGCGGTCTCGAAGTTGGAAAGCGGCGTCGCGCAACGCGGACAATAAGGCATCACCTTGAAACCTTCGTAGATGAGCTCTTTGTCCCACAGCTGTTTGAACGCCCACCAGACCGACTCCATGAAGTCGAGGTCCATGGTCTTGTAGTCGTGCTCGAAGTCCACCCAGCGGCCCATGCGGCGCACGGTCTTGCGCCATTCGCCGACGTAGCGCAAGACGATGCCGCGGCACGCCTCGTTGAAGCGCGCGATGCCGTAGCTCTCGATGTCGCGCCGCGACTGCAGCGCCAGCTCCTTCTCCATCTCGTATTCGACCGGGAGGCCGTGACAATCCCAGCCGAAGCGGCGCTCGACGTAGAAGCCGCGCATGGTGCGATAGCGCGGCACCACGTCCTTGATCGTCCCCGCCAACAAGTGACCGTAGTGCGGCAAGCCGGTGGCGAACGGCGGCCCGTCGTAGAAGACGAACTCCGATCCGCCGCGGCGCTGCTCGAGCGAGCGCTCGAACGTGCGCTCGCGTTCCCAGCTCTGGTTGAGATCTTCCTCGAGCGCGGCGAAATCGACCTTGCTCGAGACTTTGTGGAATGGCATCCGCTTCTCCGCAGCTACGACCGGTCGCAATCGCCGCAGTACGCGGCGATGGCGGCGTGAACGGGCCATCATAGCCTGGAGTTGCCCTGGCTGTCACATCGGGTGCAGCGACAGTCACTGCTCAGTCGGATTTCAGGACCGGAACTTTCTCCAGGCCAACGAGCTGTCCGAGCTCGTTGTACTTGAATCGGTACAAACCTGGACCCAGGTCCGGAGCGACGCGTGCCGCTGCGGCGCCGAGAGACGTGATGAGACCGGTGACTTGCTCCAGGGTTTCCGGAGCCTGAACGTCGCGCTCCACGCCGAGCTCGGTCAGTTGCCAACCATTCTCGAGCGTCGCCTTGACGTTGGCCGAGCCCAACAAACCTGAAGGTCGAATGGCGTAACCGCTGCTGTAGTCCGGGAGCCAGACGATCTGGTGGTTGAGCTTCAGAGTGTCCTTGCCGGCTTCTGCGACGCTGACGAGAAGATACGGCAGCGGTCGATAGAAGCGCAGTCCTTCCGCGTCCGAGCCCGCTTGGATGGGCTCGATCCGCACCGAGGCGCAGCCGAATTGGATGGAGACGAGGATCGCGAGGACGGTGGACCGGAACATGGTTGTTCCCTCCCCTGCCATGCATCGGATCGGCATTCGACGCTGCGGCAGCGTCGCACGATTGTTGTCTGCAAGCCAAATGCCAGCACTACTCGTGCCCGAGGCTCGGGGCCGCCGGCTCCTTCCCCGCGCGCTCTTCGATGTCGGTGTCGTCGCGGTGGATCGCTTCCTGGATTACCCGATGGGTGACCGACTCCAGGTGCGAGTGCAACGTCGCGTTGAGCTGCTCGAACTCGGGCCAGAGCACGTCCTGGACGAACGTGCGCGTGACTCGAACCATGACGGTGGTCCGGCGTTGGCCGCGGTAGCGATAGGGCCGGAGCTCGTAGCGGCGGAGCAGGGCGGTGAACAGCGCTTTGGACCATGCGTCCGGCAAGCCGAAACGGTACTCGACCGGCGGCTCGGACTTCTCCAGCAGCCGCAATCGTTGCCGGATGCGTTCCAACGCGCTCTCGGCCGCATCGCGTTCTCCCAGAGTGCCCGAGCGCGCGAACAACGCCTCGATCTTGCGCAACTTCTCGACCAGACGTTCTTCTTCGGCGTCGAACACTCCATCTCCTTTCGCCCAGCCTCACTCGGGCATCGAGGGCGGGCGGCGAGTGGGAACGCCGGGGTGCGCCGCAGGGTCGGGGTGGAGGGCGCCGCGTCGGCAATTCGGTGTCGTGTTACACCGGCTGGCCGAGAACAGCCCGGGCGCGATCGAGAAGAGGATGAACGGTGTGGCTTGCGAGTCGCGCGAATGCTGCGTCGAGTGATGACCAGCGGCGTTCGCGAACCGATGCCTCTTCCCAGTCCTCTTCCTCCTGCACGACCTCCAGGAGAAGAACCGCGACGCGAAATCTGGAGCCCCATTTCTCGTATTCGGAGCATCCGATCGATTCACCCGTGAGCCGCCCGCGCGGCCCGGCCTCTTCCCAGGACTCTTGGAGCGTTGTCTCTTCGAGTGTGTCGCCTGGATCGACCAATCCCTTCGGGATTCCCCAGGTCTCGGAATCCTTCTTGCGAATGAGACAAATCTCGGTGGCGCCGCGTGTGCGGCGAAACGCGAAGGCGGCCGCCTGTTGTGGATTGGTATCTTGCAAGGTTCCCGGTCCATCTCCAACGACGTCGTACCTCGCGTCTAAACCAGGTACTCCCGGTCGCGGATTTTTTTCGGCAGATACTCTTCCGAGATGAACGAGATGCCCTTCGACGACAGCGCTTCGAGCTCGAACTTGACGCCCATCTGCATCATCTTGCGCAGCTCCTTCTGCCATTCCTTGCGCTCGAACCAGGGGTAGGACAGCATCTGCTTGGCACGGCGCTCGTCCATTTCGTCGAGTCTGATGTGAACGTTCTCGGCAAGGCCGTATTTCTCGGCGTCGAAAGACGACAGTCCGACGAAGCGCGCCTGCGGCACGGCCATGCGCAGGCTCTCGTAGGCCAGGTTGATCGAGCCCTGCTTGACCACCGAGTAGATGTAGAGCCCCCAAGGGTCGTTGTCCACCAGCACGTACAGCGGCAGCTTGAGCTCGTTGGCCATGCGATAGCACAGGCGTCGCACGCCGCGCGGCGCCATGCCGTTGCCGTGCAGGATGATGGCGTTGTGCTTCTTCCAGAACTTGTCCTCGTTCAAGCGCCGCCAGACCGCGTCCTTCTCGACCAGCACGATCATTTGGGCTTCGGTCTTCTTGAACTGAATGACGTTCGCCTCGACGATGGACGGCACGCTCCAACCGCCGCTCCCGAGCCGGCGCAGATCGATGGTGTCGCCCGAATCGACGATGGTGAGCGGACCCACCATGGAGCCGCGGTTGGAGGCGAAGAGATTCATCTCCTCCCGCAACGAGTCGAGCGCGACCTCGATATCCTCGATGATCGGATCCGACTCCTCTTGCTCCTCGAAGGTGTTCTGGCGGGTGCCGGCGATCGTGTGCTTGGTGATGTAGTAGAGATCACGGATGCTGGTGGTCTTGCCGACATCGACCAGATCCTTGCAAGCCGACGCCACCAGCATGGTCTGCATGTACTTCCGAGCCTGGCCGACGTTGAACAGCGACCGGCTCTGGGTCTCGTCACCGAGCTCGATGATGGACTTCTTGGGATCGAATTTGACGTTGGCGAGCGTCCGGAGCGGGATCTCGACGTTGGGATTCTTGCCCGCATGGATCTGCTTCACGGCGTCGGCGCCGAGCTCGGAAAGCTTGGCCACGACGTTCTTGCCGTCCCGGGCCTTCTTGGACGTGCGTTTGCGCGTGCTCATCGGCCTTCCTCCAGTCCGAGCCGCAGCTGCGAGCGTTCGTCGTCATCGGCGGTGTCGCTGTCGGGTGGGGATTCGCTGCGCACGCGTCGCGTCGGCGCGACGTAGGCCTCGGCGGCGGCACTGACATCGCCGGTGTGCTGGCGCGCCAGCTTCGCGAGGTCCGCCTGCAGCTGCTTGCGATCCACCTTCGTGAGCTTGCCGAGCGATTCCACCAGCTCGCCGATGTACATCTCGAAAATACCGCGCCGGCGCTCTTCGCGTCGCGCGTTGTCGCGCCGCCGCAGGTACGTGCCGAGCTTGCGGCCGCATTCCTGCAGCGCCAGCCGGATCTCCTTCAGGATCTCCGCGTAATGCGCGATCGCTTCCTTCGATTCGCTGGTGAAGGGCACCCACACCGAGGCCACGTGCACCAGCAACACCATGGGCCCTTGCGGCAGCGATCCCTTCGGCTGCGACAAACCATACTGCCGCCAATTCGTTTCGATCGCGGCGCGAAAGATGGCGCACCCTGACTGTTGGTATTGCAACGGCACGCGATTCGCGAGCCGGAGCAATGTGATCGGGCCCTGCTGCGCGTCCTCGGACTTGGTGGTGCTGTGGGGCTCGACCTCGTCGTCGGCCGCCTGGCGCAGATCGCCGCCGTAGGCGAGCCCGGCTTCGACGACGAACGGGTTGCCGCGATACACCGCCGGCGGCCGCGTCGACGAGCAGGCGAACTCGGCGCGGATCTCGCGCTCCAGCCCGCGTTGGATCAGCTGCTCCCCGATGGGGACGACGCTCGACGCCGGTGGCGCGAAAATCTTCACCTTCGGGATGGCGCGATGCAGCAGGTCGACCTCCGCCGGCTTGAGGTCGTGCGGTCTGCGATTCGTCGGCACGCCGGCGAGCTTCAAGATTTCGTCGGCCACCTTGGCGCTCACGCGCGAGAACTCCGTCTGCAGCGCCGAGGACACCGTGCGTGCTTTCGTGTCCTTCAAGATGTGCTGCAGCGAGCCCAGCTCCACCCCGTACGGATGCGGTTGGATCTCCAGCGGCTCCGGCGGCAGCTGCTCGGTCAGGCGTTCGAAGCGAACCGGCGCGCGATCCCGTGGCGGCTTGTACACGACCTCGGCATGGGGATTGGCGATCGCCACCTGCTCCAAGTATTCGTCGACGGAGCGCCGGCCGCCCTTGTACGACCCCTGCAGCTCGATCTCGATGCGTGTCCCATGGTCCGCATCCCAATCCAAGGCGTCGTCCTTCACGATCACCGGCATGTTCTTCGCCGTGTCCAGGACGATTTCGAAATGATGCGCCGGACGTCCCTTGCCAGTCTTCGACGTGATGACCACCGGTTTCCCCGTGGTCAGCTGTCCGTACATGCCGGCGGCCGAGATGCCCAGTCCTTGTTGACCGCGGCGCTGCGCCAGGCGATGAAACTTCGAACCGTAGAGCAGCTTGCCGAATACCTTCGGCACTTGGGCTTTGACGATGCCTGGGCCGTTGTCCTCGACGATGACGCGATAGCGGTCCTCGCTGATCTCGACCAGCTCGACACGCACGCTCGGCAGAATGCCTGCTTCCTCGGCGGCGTCGAGGCTGTTGTCCACCGCTTCCTTCACCGTCGTGAGCAGTGCGCGCGCCGGGCTGTCGAAGCCCAGGAGATGCCGGTTCTTCGTGAAGAATTCGCTGACGGAGATCTCGCGCTGGTGCACCGCCAAGGTCTCCGCCGATGCCCGCCGGCCGGAGGGTCGGGGGCTGTCCGCCTTCACTGCCGCGCGCTTGCCGGCTGGAGCGGGGGCTTCAAGCGCCAGCTTCGATTCCTGAACGAGAGCTCGGCTCGCAGGTTCCTCGACCGTGCGGAGCTTGGAAGACCGGTCCTTCGCAGCCGTTCGCGCCCTCTTCTCGGCAGTCCCTCGCGTTCCCGCCTTCTTCTCGGCAGTGCCGCTCGATCGAGCCTTTTCGGCAGTGCCGCTCGTTCGAGCCTTCTTCTCGGTAGTCCCGCTCGCGGGCTTGGTGATCTTGCCTGCGGGGCCTTTCCCGCGCGGCTTGGCGGGCGTTGGTACGGGGTCTGGCTTTTTCCTCTTTGTTGCCAACGGCTTGGATGCGGGCCGCGGGGGCGTTGCCGGTTTGGGGATCCGCGCAGAATCTGGCCCGGATCCTGCCCGTGACCCCTTGTTGCCCTTGGCAACGGGGGTGTCGCCGAAGACGACGGGCTTGCCCGAAGACTTGCGGATGCGGACTGTCATGCGGCGCGTTCCTCCTGTGGCCAGGCGGCGTCGTTGTCGTTGCCAGCTCCGGCGTGTGCTCACTAGATTACGCCAAGCCATGCGGGTGCCGGCAAGAAGAAGTCCACGGCACGAGGCGAGCTTGGCTTCTGTGGCCGCGCCGCAACCGGAGATTCGGATGCAACGGAGAATCCAGGCAACGAAAAAGCGCCATGCACATCGTGCCCTGCTGGCCGGCTGCTTCGTCGCATGCCTGTTCGCGTGCGGGAGCGGGCGCGAGGACGCGAAGCTGGCCGAAGACTCGCTCCGACCCGTGTCGCTGACAGTCGCGCACGCTCTCGCTCCGTCGCGCCTCGAGCACCTGCTGGCGCGCAACACGGGGCCCGCCGTGAGCTTGCCCGAAACTCTGCTCGCGGCTCGGATCGCCGCGTGGCACGATCTCGCGATCGGCGCACGCGTCGCCCGCTGGGCCGATCTTTTTCAGCAACGTGGCGAAACGACCTATTTGTTCGGTCTCAAGCCCGGCGGCTACGTCGCCGATAGCTTGCTGGTGCAGGACTTCCGCCAGGATTGCGTGCTGTTTTCCTACCGCTGTGCGGAGCTCGCTCAGGCCAGCAGCCCGCGCGATGCCATTCTCCGGGCGCTCGCGACGCGCTTCGCCGGCACGCCGCCGGACTCCGTCGTTTCCGCGAGCGGCGGCGTCGACTACAACCATCCCTCGCACTTGGACGACTCGCTCGATCTCGTGCGTTCCGGCTTCTGGGGGCGCGACGTGACCGAAGAAGTCGGTGTCGCGGTGCGCGACGCCGCTGGCACCACGCGCTATCCACCTGGATCCTTCGCCTACATCCCGAGCGCGCAGCTCCGCCTGGATCGCCTCGCGGACGGCGATCTGCTCTACTTCGTCTTCGACGAGAAATCCACCCGCGGACAGAAGATGCGCCAGGAGTACGGCACCCCGATTGGACACCAGGGCATCGTCAGTCGGTTGGGTGACCGCGTCGACGTCATCCACGCCGCGATCTCCGATCTCCCCGGCGAATACCTGGGCAACCGTGTCGTGCGCGTCCCGCTTGCTACGTACCTGCGCCGCATCGAGAGCTGGAAGGGCGTGATCGTGACGCGTCTCGCTGAAACCAGCCCTCGTCCTTGATCGATGGGCCACGGGACGGGCTCTGGAGGCCGTTCTCGGCGTTTTTTGCTTTGACAAGGGCGGCGCGCCCCCCTAGAGTTCGCGGCGGTTTGCAATCAGCATCCCCTCTCACCATCGGAGGTTGTTCCTCTATGGCAGCGAAGCCCGCAAAGAAAGCCGCCGCCGGCAAAGGCGCGGAGCTCATCATCTCCAAGAGCCGCACCAAGGCCGCGACGAAGAAGTGCAACGTCTCGCGCGAGTTCTATCCGGCCCTCGACAAGAAGGTCCGCGCGATGATTGCCGAGGCAGAGACCCGCGCGATGGCCAACAAGCGCAAGACGCTCAAGCCAGGGGATCTCTAAAACTATCCTCTTTGGAGCTGGTCTCCCAACGACGGGCCGAGTCGACCTCGGCCCGTCGTACTTTCTGCGATCCATGGAGGCTCGCGCGCATCGGCCTTTTCGCCGTCACACGTCGCACGTCGGGCTCGCGTGTCAGGTCCGGAGGCGCACGCGGTAGGTGAGCATCGTCTTGCCGTTGGCCGGCACGGGAAGCGTGAAGACTGCGGTCGTGGCATCCTTCTTCACCGCTGGGTGCGAGCTTTCGAGGATCTCCCAATCGCCGTGCAGCATTTCTTCCACGGCCACCTGCACGCTCGCATCCTTGTGATTGCGCAGCTCGACCTCGACCGCCGACTCGATGACATGGTCGTCGATACGCTGGAAATCGGTCTGCACGTGTTTGCCGACGATGTCGAAGGCGCGGCCGACGCTGAACTCCAGGGTTTCGTCCTTCGGCGTGTGGCGCACGCGGTTCTCGCCGAGGAATTGCGGCGCGCCCTTGCGATCGTGCTTGTAGACGCGCACGATCCCCTGCGGGATCGGTTGTCCCAAGCCGTTGTCGCTCGCGTTCTTGAAAGAGAGCGTCACCTCCACCGGTTCGGCGTCGTTGGACCGATAGCCTTGCGCCAGCACCACGTGCGGCGCACTGCGATAGGTGTAGCCCTTGGTGATCGCGACACCCTCGGCATCGAAGAACAGGACTTGCTTCTGCTGCCGGTCGAGGACGTCGGTGCGGCGCTCGAGCGTGTAGAGGTGGTACTCGAACAGGGACTCTTCTTGGAACTGCGGCCGCCGCCCGCCGTCGGTGGCCATCGCCTGCATCTCGATGCCCTTGTCGAACATTTGCTGCACGCGGTTCACGTCGCCGGCCACCAGCTTGAGCTCGGCGTTGCGGAAGCTGCCGCCGCTCTGATTATCGAGCGTCACCCAGCCGGTGAGCCCCGCCTTCGCCTCGCTCTCCTCGAGGAGGAGAACGTAATCGGCGCGCCAGGAGAACCCGCGCGATAGATACGTCACCTCGACGTCGCGGTCGCCCGCGCTCTTGGCATCGAGCGTCCACACCAACGTCGGCGTCGCGATCAGCTCCTGCGGGATGGCATCGAGCACGACATCGCCCGGCAGCTCGAAGACGATCTTGCCGTCCAAGTCGTAGACGTAGCCCTCGTTGCTCGCCAGCAGCTTGGCGCGGCCATAGGTGCCTTCCTTGGTGCGGTAGCCGACCTCGCGTCCGACGTATTTCTCCATCAGCTTGGCGCGCGAGATGAGGTCGTACTCGTAGTTCTGCTCCACCAGGTGCAGCGCACCGCTGCCCAGGGGCTGCAAGTGCACGGTCGCCGGATCGACGCCCGTCGTCACGTCCTCGTAGCGCAAGCGATAGACACCGCTCTGCGTCGGGATCGACCGCCGCTCGCGGATCAGGCTCAGGTCGTTGTTGTAGATGGTGAGGCTCACGTCCTTGCGGGCCGCAGCATTGCTGGCGCGATCCTGCGCCCGGACGGAAGCCGCGGATCCGATCAACACCAGGGCTGCCGCGGCATGCACCGGTCGCAGTCGTCGCGTCGAAAATCGCATCGTTCTCCTCCAAGCTGGCGCGTCGCAGGCCGGCAGGTTCGAAGCTCGGCCTGCCGGGTTCGCACAGTTCTACCGTTCGGGTGCGGCTTTATTCCACTCAATCTCGTCGCCGCGCCGGCAGTGGAATCGCCGTCCTTGAGTGGCCTCGCAGCCGGTTGTTAAGGTCGACCGATGTTCGAATCCCTGTTGCGCGAGCTGCGCGCCGACGACTGGTTCCAGGCTGCGCTCGCCGCGAGCCAGGTCCAGGACCGCCGAGCCGCCACCTCGTCCGAGCTCGCGCTGCGCGAGGACTTGGGCTGGGCGTTGGCGCGCCTGGGCATCCACGGGCTGTTCTCGCACCAGGCCGAGACCTTGGTCCACGCCCGCGCAGGCCGCCACGTCGTCATCGCCACTCCGACCGCGAGTGGCAAGACGCTGTGCTTCAACCTCCCGGTGCTCGAAACGGTGCTCGCCGCACGCGACACCGGCCACGACGCGCGCGCCCTCTACCTGTTTCCGCTCAAGGCGCTGGAGCAGGACCAGCTCAAAAACCTGCACCGGCTGCGTGATGCGATCGGATTGCGCGAGAGCTTCCGCGCCGCCATTCTCGATGGCGACACGCCCCAGGCCGAACGCCGGCGCTTGCAGCAAGATCCGCCACATCTGCTGCTCACCAACCCCGACATGCTACACGCCTCGCTGCTGCCGGGCCATGAACGCTGGGCGCAATTCTTCACCGGACTGCGTTGGATCGTCCTCGACGAGCTGCACACCTATCGCGGCGTCTTCGGTTCGCACGTGCTGCAGATCCTGCGACGATTGCGGCGCATCGCGGCGCACTATGGTGCCGCGCCGCAAGTGATCGCGGCTTCTGCCACCATTCGCAACCCGGGCGAGCTGGCGCGCGCGCTCTTCGGCCTGCCGTTCACCACCGTGACGGCGAGTGGCGCCCCCGCCGGACCGCGCTCTGTGTTCTTGCTCGACCCCGAATCACACGCGCTCGACTTCGCCACGACGCTCTTCGGGCGCTGCATCCGCGCCGGCGTCAAGACCATCGTCTTCTGCAAATCGCGCCGCGCCACCGAATTGCTCTATACCTGGGCCCTCGAGCGCTTTCCGGATTTACGCGGCCGCATCAGCGCCTATCGTTCCGGCTACTTGGCGGAAGAGCGACGCGAGATCGAAGCCGCACTCTTCGGTGGCCGCCTGCAAGGTGTCATCTCGACCAGCGCCCTCGAGCTCGGCATCGATGTCGGCGGGATGGACGCCTGCATCCTCGTCGGCTATCCGGGCAGCATCATGTCCACTTGGCAACGTGGCGGCCGCGCCGGTCGCGGCGAAGGGCCGGCCGGATTGTTCCTCGTCGCCGGACACGACGCGCTCGATCAGTACTACGTCTCGGCGCCGCAGGATTTCTTTCGCGCTACCCCGGAGCCAGCGATCGTCGATGCCACCAATCCCGCCATTCGTGCCGGGCACCTGTTGTGCGCCGGTGCCGAGCAGCCGCTGCGCCACGACGAACCGGCTCTGGAAGACATCGACTGGCCTTCGGCGCGCGCCGATTTGCAACGCCGCGGCCAGCTGCTGCAGAGCGTCGACGGTGAATTCTGGATGCCGCTGCAACTGCGCCCGCACCGGCTGGTGGACATCCGCCAGATCGGCGAAACCTACACCATCCATCACGAAGATCACCCGCGACGCGTGCTCGGCACGGTGGGTGGCGCGCGCGTCTTCGCCGAGTGCCACGAAGGCGCGGTCTATTTGCACCGGGGGGCGCACTTGCAGGTGACGAGTCTCGACATCGAACACCGTCGCGTGCGTGTCGCGGCGGCGGACGGCAGCTTCTACACCCAGCCGCGCGCCGCCAAGCACACGGAGATCCTAGAGATCCTGGCCACGCGCACGGTGGGCGCCACGACGGCGCACTTCGGCCGGCTGCGCATCACCCAGCGCATCACCGGCTTCGAAAAACGCGCCACCTTCGATCAGAAGCTGCTCGGGACCTTCGAACTCGAATTGCCGGCCACGATCTACGAGACGGAGGGTCTCTGGCTCGAGATCGATCCGGGCGTGTTGCACGCGCTCGAATCCTCGAGCCGCCATCGCATGGGCAGTCTGCACGCCGTCGAGCACGCCTGCATCGCCTTGTCACCGCTCTTCATGCTGTGCGATGCGGCCGATCTCGGCGGCATCACGTTTCCCGAACACGGCCAGGTGCCGGGCGGCGCCATTTTCGTCTACGACACCACCCCGGGTGGAATTGGCCTCACGCGCCGCACGTTCGAGCTGTTGGACGAGCTGCTCGACACAGTGCTCCGCCGCATTGTGGCTTGCCCGTGCGACGAAGGTTGTCCGGGCTGCGTGCACTCGCCGCGTTGCGGCGCCGGCAACTACCCGCTCGACAAGCGCGGCGCCGAGAAGGCGCTGCATCTCCTACTCGGGCACGAGCCGATTCCGCCGCTGCCCCCGCGGGCCATGCCGCTGCCCGCACCGCCTCCGACTTCGCCCCCGATGGTGCTGGCTCAGCCGCCGCCACTGCGCCCGACACGCGATCTTCGCGTGCTCTACTTCGACGTCGAGACTCGCTATGCCGCCAGTGAAATTGGCGGCTGGCGTCACATCGACCGCATGCGACTCGCGCTCGCCGTCGCATACGACGAGACGACGCAACGCTTCAAATGCTATCGCGAGCAGGACGTCGATGCTCTGGTGGACGCGCTGTTCGCTGCCGACCTGGTGGTGGGGTTCAACGTCCTGCGTTTCGACTACGTGGTACTCGGTGCCTACACGCGGCGAATGCTGGCACGCGTGCCGACTTTCGACATCTTGCAGGCGCTGCGCCAGCAATTGGGCTTCCGCACCTCGCTCGCCAACTTGGCCGGGGCCACGCTCGGGGCCGCCAAGTCCGCCGACGGCCTGCAGTCCATCCTCTGGGTCCGCCAAGGCCGATTGGACTTGGTCGAGTCCTATTGCCAGCAGGATGTCGAGCTCACGCGCGCTCTGTTCCGTCACGCCCTCGAGCGCGGCAGCCTGTGCTTCGATCGCCGCGGCGTTCGCTTTCGCACCCCGCCTCTCGGTTGGGAGCTGCGGGCCCTCGTCGACTCTGCACGCCGCACCAGCGCCGCGCGCCTGCACACGTCGTCGAGTCGCCTGTTCGCACCGCTTCCCCGCGCGACCGCCTGGTAGCCGCGGCTCCTGGGCGCATCGGCTATCATGCGCGCGGCCACCCTTCCCAAGGGCCCGGAACCTGGAGAATGATGCGGAATCGCAGCCTTTGGATCGCGCTGGCTCTCGTGATGCTCGGCCTAGCGCTCCGGCTCGTCGGCATCGACTGGGGACTCCCGCAGGTCTACGAGGAAGCCTACCCGTTCAAGAAAGCGTGGCCGATGTGGGGATTCGGGCCGGACCAAGGGCTCGATCTCAACCCGCATTTCTTCAACTACCCCACGTTGTATTTCTACGTGCAATGGCTCGGACAAGGACTGCTCTACTTGCTGCTGCGCGCCTTCGGTGAGGTGCACTCGGTGATGGATTACCGCGTCCTGTACGAGCTCGACAAGACTCCGTTCTACATCATGGGCCGCACGATCACGGTGTTGTTCGCGGCCGGGACAGTGCTGGTCACATTCCTCCTCGGGCGTCGCGTGCACAGCAGCGCTGTCGGCGCGCTCGCGGGGTTCCTGGTGGCGGTGAACGCGTATCATGTCACCAAGTCGCAGGTGGTCGAGGTCGACGTGCCGCTCACCTTCTTCGTCATGCTGACGCTCTACTTCGCGGTGCGAGTGCTCGAAGAACCGACTTGGCGCCATTCCCTCCTCGTCGGGATCTGCGGCGGCTTGGCCACGTCCACCAAGTACTCCGGGCTGTTCCTGGTGTTGCCGATCTTGGCGGCGCACTGGCTGGCGCTGCGCCGCAGCGAGCGCGAGCAACAATCGGCGCGCCACCCGGCCGCACCCGAGCACCGCGCTTCGACTGGCACCCAGCACGCCCGCACCAGCCCGCCGGCCGCGCTCAAGTCTGCGAAGACTGCGCGACCGACCGTGGACGGCGACGCTGCCGCGTTGCGTCGCCGCTTGCTGGTCCAGCCGCTCGCCGCACTGGCGGTGTTCGCGCTCGCAGTCGTCCTCACCTCGCCGTACATCGTTCTCGACTTCGAGAATTTTCGCATCGGGTTCAATTACGAACGCGACCACATGCAGACCGGCCATTTCGGTCTGGATCACTCACCGGCCATTTTCTATTACCTGCGCGTGCTCGCCACTTCGCTCCTCGGCTGGCCTTTGGCGCTCGTTTCTCTAATAGCGCTGGTCGTGCTGGCCGGCATCCGCCGTCAGGGCTGGGCGATCGTCCTCGCCGTGTTCCCCGTGGCGTACGTGGCCGCGATCAGCTCGTTCTCGATGAAGGCCGAGCGTTACGTGCTGCCGCTCGTGCCCATCGCCGCCGTCCTCGCCGGTACGTTCGTGAGTGAGATTTGCGCCTTCATGCGCCGCCTTCGCCCCCGTCTCGTCTTCGCCACCGGCGCCGGCTTGGCGTTGCTGCTCGCCTCTCCGTCCTTCGTCGGCTACGCACGCGGTTTGTCGCGACTGCGCGACGACACCCGCACGCTTGCCCGGCGCTGGCTGGAGGCCAACGTACCCACCGGCGCCTGGGTCGTGACCGAGTCCTATGGGCCGGAGCCCACCAGCGCCATCGATATCGCCAGCGTGAGCTTGGACCTGCGCCAGCGCATCTACGACCAGCTCGGCAGCGCCAAGGTCTATGCGATGTTCGCGATCCCGATGCTGCAGGTGCGCGCCGAGCTCATGTCGGTGTTCTACGACATGCGCACCTATCGCACCCTCGCCGATTACGTGGTGACCAGCAGCTCGATCAGCTCGCGCTATCGCAAGGATCCGCGCCTCTACGCCCCCATGCTGGCTTTCTACGATTCGCTCGATGCACACTTCCAGCTCGTGCAGGAGTTCGATGAAGATGACGGCATCGGGCCGCACCTGCGCATCTACAAGAACCCTCGTTTCGATCGCGTCTTCGCCGATCGCGACAGCGTGCCGACGCCGTCCTCGATCCCCCGGCTGGTGGAGACCGTGAGCGGCAGCGTCGGACCCTTCTATCAGCGCATGGGAGTGAACTACGAGGCCTTCGGATTCGACGCGCAGGCGGCGGATGCCTATCTCTTGGCCACGCAATACACCGATCCGAACCCGACGTTTCGTTTCAACTGCGTGACGGGCGCGCTGCGCTGCTATCTCCGTGCCGGGTGGGGTGCCGAGTTCCTGGCGCTGCTGGATCAGGTCGAGCGCGGGGCGCAGAGCGCCGAGGAGCGGGCTTACTGGCAGCAGCTGCGCCGCCAAGTGCTGTCGGAAGCAGCCACCCCATGAATCGCGTCGCTCGCGGGGCCCATTCCGCTCACTCGGTGCTGCTGATGGTCGAGAACCATTCGGTTCCCGCCGACCGCCGAGTCTGGGCGGAGGCCCGCAGCTTGGCGAGTGCGGGCTACCGCGTGTCCGTGATCTGCCCGCGCGGGCGTCATACCGATCGCGAAGCCAAGGTGGTGCAAGACGGCATCACCATCCATCGCTTCCGCATGCCCTTCGATGGTCCGCGCCGCTTCAACTTTGTGCTCGAGTACGTGTGGGCGTTCCTCGCCTGCACCGCGCTCGTATTGCGCGTCTGGCGCCGCCAGGGCCTCGACGTCCTGCACGTCGGCAACCCGCCGGATCTGTTCTTCCCCCTCGGATGGCTGATGCGAGCTTGCGACAAGCGCTTCGTCTTCGACCAACACGACCTGTGTGCCGAGACCTACTTGTCGAAATTCACCGGCGCGCGCCCGGGATTTTTGTACCGCGTCCTGCTGTGGATGGAGAAGCGCAGCTACGCCACCGCCGACCTCGTGATCGCCACCAACGAATCGTATCGCGCCGTCGCCGAGCAGCGCGGTGGTGTGCAGCCCGATCGCGTCTGCGTCGTGCGTAACAGCCCCGACCGACGCTTGTTCCAGCCGCAGCCGCCGCGGCCCGAGCTCAAGCGAGGCTGCCGCTATTTGGTCGCCTATGTCGGTGTGATGGCACGGCAGGATGGAGTCGACTTGTTGCTGCGCGCAGCGCACCATGTCGTGCACGAGCTCGGTCGCCGTGACGTGCTGTTCGTCCTCGTCGGCACCGGCGATGCGTGGGACGAGCTACGCCGTTTGCACGCCGAGCTCGACCTCGGGAATCAGGTCGTCATGACCGGCCGCATTCCCGACCAGCCGATGCTCGAGATCCTGGCCACCGCGGAGGTCTGCGCCTCGCCGGATCCGTTCAACCCCCTGAACGACGTGTCGACCATGACCAAGGTCATGGAGTTCATGGCGCTTGGCAAACCCATGGTGTCCTTCGATCTCAAGGAAGCGCGGTTCTCGGCCGGCGATGCTGCGGTCTACGTCCCGAACAACGATCCCCACGCCTTCGGACGTGCGCTGGTGGAGCTGCTCGACGACCCGGAACGGCGCGAGCGCATGGGGCAAGCCGGGCTCCGGCGCATTCGCGACGAGATCGGCTGGGAACGCTCGGAAGCGCAGCTGCTCGCAGCCTACCGCCGACTGCTCGATTCACGCTGACCGCCCACACACGCGGCTGCTGCACCAGGCTCAGTGCCCACACCGCCGGTCGCTCGAACCATGCGGCGCGAACGCGCCGCTCGTGATTCAACCCGCTGCAAGCGCTTGCACCAGGGCGCGGACTTCGGCAGGAAGGGGTGCGGTGAAAGACAGGCGCACCCCTGTGGTTGGATGCGTGAATTCGAGCTTCGAGGCGTGCAACGCCAGCCGCCCGATGGCAACCGGCGACGCGGTGACTGGAGCGCCATAGATCGGATCGCCCCAGAGCGGCGTCCCGAGCGCCTGCAAGTGCACGCGAATCTGATGCGTTCTCCCGGTCTCGAGCTCGAGCCGCAGCAACGCGGCGCGGTGCAGCCGCCGCAGCAACCGGTAGTGCGTGCGCGCGGCGCGCGGCCGCAGATCCTGACGTGGATCGCTGTAGCCGCTCGCCGACACAGGAGGCGTCCAATCGCGCCACGCGGCCGCGGTTTCGGCGCTCTGCGCCAGCATGCGCGTCGGCCGGCTTGGGTCACGGCCAATGGGAAGGTCGATGACACCCCGCGCCGAGCGCGGCTCGCCGTGCACGACACCCAGGTACCGCCGCCGCATGCCGCGCGCTTCCACATGCTGCGACAACTGGCGGCGCGCTTCGCGGTGCTTCGCCACCACGATCAGGCCCGACGTGTCGCGATCCAATCGATGCACGATGCCGATATCACCTTTCCCTTCGCCACGGCTGCGCAGCAGATGGTGCACGCCGTTCAACAAGGTGCGGCGGAACTCGCGTCCTACCGGGTGCACGAGTAGGCCGCTCGGCTTGTCGACGACGAGGAGATCCGCGTCCTCGTGCACGATGTCGAATGCGACAGGCTCGGAGGCGAGCTCGAGGCCGCGGACCACTACCTCTGGCAAGGTCAGGACCTCGCCGCCACGGAGTCGATGGTTGGGTTTGACGCTCCGGCCTTCGACGAGAACATCACCGCGCTCGATATGGCGCTGGATGCGGTTGCGCGACACTTGCGCCAGCTGACCGGTGAGGTAGCGATCGAGGCGGGTGGGCTGTCGCAGGCGGACGATGATGCGTTCAGGTTGCATGGTGGCGCCTCGGCCGAATGGCCTTGCCTCATTCCTCGCTGCGGAAGGTGGTGAGGACGTCCTCGGTCGATGTCGCCGCGCGCAAACCTTGCTTGAAATCCTCGCTCTGCAACAAGCGCGAGACGCGGGCAAGCAACTTGACGTAGACATTGCTCGCACTCTTGGGACCGACCGCCATGAACACCAGATCCACCGGCTGGCCGTCGAGCGCGGCGAACTCCACCGGCCGCCCGGTGCGTGCGAACACCAGCGCCAGTTCCTGAATGTCGTTGGAGAGCGCGTGCGGCAGGGCGATGCCGCCGCCGATCCCCGTGCTCATGACATGCTCGCGCTTGAGCAGCTCGCGCATGATCACTTGCGCTTCGATGACGCGCCCGCTCTGGACGAGCAGGTCCACCATCTGCTGCAGCAGGTGTTCCTTGTCGGTGGCTTCCAGACCGAGGGCGATGAGATCTGGCGCCGCGTAGTCCACGATGTGCACGAACGAGCCTCCAACCGCCATCTCGACACTCGTCGTCATGGATGGAAGAAAAAACCCAGACAAGCTAACCGCATCCACAGGCACTGTCAACCGCGGTCTGGAGCGAATGCAGCGCGGCGGCACGCAGTGGAACGCTTTCTGCTCCCTGCATTCTCAGCCAACGTGGCGTCGTTCCGGAGGGGAGGCGGTCGTTTGGCGACCTTCATTCTCGACACCAACGTCCTGCTCCACGACGCTCAGTCATTGTATGCTTTCAAAGATGCCACCGTCGTGGTGCCGCTCGACGTTCTCGAAGAGCTCGATCTGTTCAAGAAAAACGTCGACGAGATGGGGCGCAACGCTCGTGAGGTCATTCGCGAGCTCGACCGGCTGCGCCAGGGCGGCTCGCTTCCCGACGGCGTGCCGGTGAACGGCGGCACGCTGCGCGTTCTCGTCGACTATCTGCCCGAGCGAATTCCGCAGGGCATGGACTTGAGCGTCACCGACAACCGCATCCTCCTGTGCGCCAAGTACCTCGAAGAAGCGGGCGAACAGAACGTCGTCGTCGTGTCCAAGGACATCAACGCGCGCGTCAAGGGTGACGCACTCGGAATCACGACTCAAGACTTCGAAGTCAACAAGATCAAGTTCGACGAGCTGTACAAGGGCTGGGCCGAGATCGAAGTGCCCAGCGCCGCGCTCGCTGCTTTCTATTCCCAGGGGTTCTTGGAGCCGCGGTGGCCGGCACTCGCCAACCAGTGTTTCATCCTGCGCGATGCCGCCAACGCCCAGAAGAGCGCCATCGCCATCTGCTGCAACGGGCGCCTCGAGCCGTTGCGCGCCGCCGAATCCCACCCGTGGGGCGTCCGGCCGCTCAACGTGCAGCAAAAGTTCGCCCTCGAGCTCCTGCTCGCCGAGCGCTTGCAGCTGGTGACGCTCGTCGGCGGCGCCGGTACCGGCAAGACGCTGCTGGCGCTGGCAGCTGGACTCCAGAAGGTCATGGAAGAACGCGCCTACGGCAAAGTCTTCGTGTCGCGACCGATCATGCCGCTGGGGCGCGACATCGGCTATTTGCCCGGAAGCAAGGACGAGAAGCTCGAAAGCTGGATGCAACCGATCTACGACAACCTCAAGTTGCTGACTGGATCGTTCTACGACGACGAAAGCAAGCTGAGCTACCTCTTCGACACCAAGGTGCTCGAGCTCGAAGCCGTCACCTACATCCGCGGCCGCTCCCTGCCACGACAGTTCATCATCATCGACGAGGCTCAGAACCTGACGCCGCACGAGATCAAGACCATCATCAGCCGTGCAGGCCAGCAGACCAAGGTGATCCTGACAGGCGACCCGTTCCAGATCGACAATCCCTATCTCGACGCGTCGAGCAACGGCTTGACCTATGCGGTCGAGCGTTTCAAGGGCCAGGAGATTTTCGGCCACGTCATGCTGACTCGCAGCGAGCGCAGTCCGCTGGCCGCGCTCGCGGTGGAGCTGCTCTGAGCACGCCCGCGCCGGACCGGGCGCGAGGCTTGCTCGTTCGGGCGATGGGGTGCTATCTTCGAGCGCTGGCCCTTCCGGCCTCTCCCTGGTGGTTTCCGATGCGACTTCCACACGACAAGCTGGTCTACACGATTCAGCGCAAGCCTCCTCCCCGGCTGGCTCGCGACTCCTGACGTCGCACTCCGTTCTGCGACCACCGATTTCCACGAGCCATCACCACGGCTCGCACCGTCGCACCAGTTTCTGGTTCCGGCGCCCGTCGCGCACGCAGAGCCCAAAGAGGAGAAAGTCATGTCGGTCACGTTGAATCGCATCACACCGGGGAGCGTGCACGAGACGCTGCGGCGCTCCATCCTGGCGGACGGCTTCGATGTCGTCCTGGATCTGGACAAGAGCCACGGCGTCCGGCTCCACGACTCGCGCAGTGGCAAGACGTTCTTGGACATGTTTTCGTGCTTCGCTTCGGCACCGCTTGGCTTCAATCACCCGCGCTTGGTCGACCCCGAGTTCGTGGCCAAGCTCGGCCGCGTGGCGGTGACGAAGCCGTCCAACTCCGATCTCTACACCGTGGAGATGGCGGAGTTCGTCGATGCGTTCGCACGCCTGGCGACGCCGCCGGCGCTGCCGCATCTCTTCTTCGTCGAAGGCGGCACGCTCGGGGTCGAGAACGCGCTCAAGACCGCCATGGACTGGAAGGTGCGCAAGAACGTGGCTGCGGGCCGTGGCGAGATCGGCCATCAGATCATGCACTTCCGCGAGTGCTTCCATGGCCGCAGCGGCTATACCCTGTCGCTCACCAACACTGCGCCGGTCAAGACGATGTACTTCAGCAAGTTCGATTGGCCGCGGATCACCAATCCGAAGCTGCATTTCCCGGTGACGCCCGCCGAGCTGCAACGCGTCGAGGCCGAGGAAAACCGCGCCATCGCCGAGATGGAAGCGGCCTTCGCCCGTCACCAGCACGACATCTGCGCCATCATTCTCGAACCCATCCAGGGCGAAGGCGGCGACAACCACTTCCGCCCCGAGTTCTTCCGCGCCTTGCGCCGGCTCGCCGACGCGCACGAGGCCTTCCTGATCTTCGACGAGGTGCAGTCGGGCCTGGGGCTCACGGGCCGGATGTGGGCGCACGAGCATTTCGGCGTCCAACCCGACGCCATCTGCTTCGGCAAGAAGACACAAGTCTGCGGCACCGCCGTCAGCCGTCGTGTCGAGGAAGTGGAGGACAACGTCTTCCGCGTCCCGAGCCGACTCAACTCCACGTGGGGCGGCAACCTTGTCGACATGGTGCGCTGCCAGCGCATCCTGGAAATCATGCACGAGGAGAACCTGGTGGAGAACGCGGCGCGTCAGGGTCAGGTGCTCTTGACCGGACTGCAATCGACCGCGGCGCGGCACGGGGATTGGATCGACAATGCGCGCGGGCTCGGCCTGATGTGCGCATTCGATGTCCGCGATGCCGAGACGCGCAAGCGCTTGCTCGACGGCTGCACCGAACGCGGCCTGATGCTGGTGTCCTCGGGCGAGCGCACGATCCGCTTCCGCCCGGCTCTCGTCGTCGATTCCGACGATCTGCGCGAAGCGTTGGACATTCTCGACAGCGCCTTGGCGGCCTTGTAGGCGTCAGCCGCGCTCGGCGTCGACCGGGAGCTCGACCTCGCCCGTTCCGAGCCTTTCGAGATCGAAGGGCATTTGAATGAGCACGGCGGGCGACACCAGGAAGACGGCGCGGTCCCGAACTCCCTGCGCGAAAACGTGCAGTCCGGCTTTGGGATCGCGCCGTCCAATGCGAACTCCGGACACCAGCCCCTGGTCGTCGTAGAGGTCGACGCGCCATTCGGCCGGGTCCACCGCGCTGCGCCCCGGCTGCACGGCCGGGAACTCGCTCACCTCCAGCGTCGCCAGCTTCTCCAGCAACTCCTGCACGCGTCCCGGATCGAGGGCGAAGGTCGAATCCGTCTTGTCGCTCGCCGTCACCACCCAGCGGCTGCGGCCGCGCCGCTCGACGATGAACGAATCCTCGGGAGCGTCGACATCGAGGCGTGTGATCATGGCGGGATCGAAGGCAGGGAACATGCGGCGATCGCGTGGCTCGCGCACCAGGTCGAGCATCGTGTCGACGATATGCCCTTCCATCTGGAAGATCTCCGGCTTGTCGGGAACGACGGCGAAGTAGGCACCTTCGATCATCGCGCCGCCAATGGTCAAGTCTCCGAGCACACGACCCGTGCCGTCCTCGAGGATGGCGCTCATGAGTCGATTCCCCAAGCCCAACCGGTGCGCGTTCTGTTTGTTCTCCGCCTCGACTCCGATGGCCCGCAAGGACGCCAACTGCAGCGCCAGACTCCGCATGCGCGTCGGATCGACGCGCCATGGCACTTCCCCGTCCGTGACCCAGCCGGCTTCGGCGTCATGGCGCACGTTCAGGCTGCTGGCGCCATAGGCGAAGCGAATTCGCGCCACGCTGTCCACCGCGACATCGATCATGCGCTTGTCGCGCCAACCGAATGAGGTCGTCAAGGCGAGGCTCATCAGCGACGATGTCGTGAGCTTGACATCGTTGCCATCGTCGACCAGCACGTAGACCAGGGTCTGCAGCGGATTGATGCGACCAAAACGCAGTCGGTGTTTCTTGTCGTCTCGCGTCACGATCTCCACATGCGCAGCCGGATGGTCGAGACCGTAGCGCACGAGGTCGCCGCCGCCGAGATTCTGCTCGATACGCGCCGCCACCAAGGTGTCGAGGAACGCGGCCACGGCCGCCGCCTCGCAGGCGGCCGACATCGGATGCGTGATCACCCATTCCGTCTCGACGAGCTCGAGCCGAATTTGCGTGTCCCCATAGGAGAATCCCAGCTGCGCCACGTCGGCAGCTGCGATCGGCACCAGCCTGGCGATTTCGCTGCGCGCCTCGGCCGCGCTACGTTCGCGCTGGCGCGACCAAAGGACGAAGCTCCCCAAGCCCACCGCCAGCACCAACGCGATCCATGTGCCGCGAAATTTCATGATCCTCCTAGCAACACGTCAGCCGCGCCTGCGGCGGCGCAAGGTCGCCACCAGCCCCGCCAAGCCCACCGTGATCGGCAGCGCACCGATGGCCACCCAGTTGAACATGCGCAGCTGGGCCACTGTCATGGTGACCGAACGCACTCGGCCAGGCTGTGCGCGCACGGCGATGAGATCCTCGTCCTCGGTGAGCCAAGCGACGCTGTTGAGGAACAAGTTGCCGTTGCCCATTTCGTTGAAGCTCTGGTTGTTGGCGAAATCCGAATCGCCGAACACCACCATGCGCGCCTCGCTGCTATGGCTGCTGCCGGCGCCGCTCAAGGCTTCGCCGCTGCGCACCTCCTGCCCGGGAATGTGCGCCACCGCCGATTCGAGCTCGGGGTGCAGCCCCTCGACGTCGAGCCGGCAGGCCATGGCGATCGACACCGGCCCGTTGAGATCGTTGACGTCGAAGCTCACCTGCGTGCCTTGCAAGTCCGTCTCCGCCCAGCTCTGCGGACTGGTGAATGCCAGCGACGCCATCTCGACCCCGCCGCTGTACAACTGCAGCCGGCGCACCGAGCGCACGCTCTGATAGTACGTCGGGGCTTCGAACTGTTTGGTGATCGCGTGCACGCCGTAACGATTGACCAACGGTGTGAGCGGCCCGCGGCCGAGCATCTGCCCTGTGGGACTCGGATCGACGACGCGATCGTCGCCGACTTGAACCCCCCAGCGTCCCACCCAGCCCTCCAGGTTGCTGCGGAACATCGGGTCGAAGAGCAAGAACAGCCGGCCGCCGCGCTGCAGATAGCGCTGGATCGCCTGGACCTCTTGATCCACCAGCCCCGATTTCGCGCCGGCGACGAGCAAGACGTCGCAATCCGCCGGGACCTCGCGCGCTTCCAGCAGCGCCAGCGTCGCCACCGCGTAGTTTTCGCGCTGCAACGCCAGCGCCATCGTCGAGTACCCGAAGATCCCCTTCTCCGTGATGCTCTTTTCGCCATGCCCGCCGAGGAAGTAGAGCTTCTTCTGACCGGGCCGCGACACCTTGATCAGCGCGTTGGTGATGTCCTCCTCGCCGAAAGTCCGCAGCAGCACGCGTTTGTCGCCCGCATCGAAGACCAGCGTACCCATCTGGCTGACACCGAATCGCTCAGCCAGCTCTGGGTTCTCGTTCATGTCCTCCATGCGAATGTGGAGGTTGCGGTTGCGGCGCGAGTATTCCACCAGGAGATCGCGAATGGCGTCGCGTTCGGCGCGTTCGTAGTACACGTAGATGTCGATCTCTTTGGGGATGCCTTCGAGCACGTTGAGCGTTTTCTCCGACAGCGTGAATTCGCCGGTCGACGACAGGTCCCAGCGCCAGGCACGCCGGTCCGCCATGTAGCCCACCAGGAACAGGATCACGAGCACCAGGAAGGACAACAGGAAGGCGTTGGCACCATAGCGTGTCGACCGCCGCCGCATGTACTGGGTGATGTTGCGCCATGACACCAGCACCGCCACGGTCCAGATGAGGCCGACAACCACGAGCAGACCCGAAGTCCAGCCCTCCCCGGCGCGCACGAGCGACAGCACCGCAGCCACCAGGAGGAGCAGCACGCCCGCGACGAGGAGAATGACCAGCTGGCGCTGCATTGGTGACGTGGCGCTCTTCGCTAAAGGCGTCGAGGTAGAACGGTGCTTGTGTTCCAATTCGACAACGACCTCCTAGCGGTAACGGAGCGATTCCAACGAGCGGAGCGTCAGGAACAAGCCGAAGAAGATGAAACAGACGTAGAACACGACGTGCTTGGTGTCGAGAACGCCCTTGGTGAAGTCCTCGAAGTGCGCCACCAGCGACAGCTCGTTCAACCATGCGCCGATGGTGGACGTCGGATCTCCGAGCAACCCCGCCAGCCACAGCAACAGTGCGGCACCCAAGCCGCCGATGCCTGCGACCACCTGACTGCGCGTCAGCGACGAGATGAACATGCCGATGACCAGAAACGACTCGCCCTGCAGGAAGACGCCGAGAAAGCCGACGAGAACGCTCGGCGGGTGCGGGTTGCCGTGGAGGAAGAGGATCGACACGAGTCCGAAGGCCAACAGGAGCAGGAAGAGGAAAATCGTGGTCGACGCGAGGAATTTGGCCGCCACGATGGAGCGTTGCGACACTGGTGAGGTCATGAGCAGTTCCATCGTCCCGGCGCGGTGTTCCTCGGCGAAGCTTCCCATGGTGACGAATGGCAGGACGAAGAGCGTGATCGCACCAAGCGTGGCAATGAAGCGGCGCAGCAAGTACTGATGCACGTCTGCCGGGCCCACCTCCTGTCCCATGGCCACGAGGCGCTCGCGATAGAAGCTGTCGAAGGACAGGTAGTTACGCAACAGCGTCATGAAGAACAACCCGACGACGAGCAGGAACACCGTCGTCACTACGTAGGCAATGGGCGAGTTGAAGCTGCTACGCATTTCGCGTCCGTAGACTGCGGTGATCCCGTTCAATGCGCGCCCCCTTCGGCGCTCACGACACGCAAGTAGGTTTCTTCCAGGCTGGTTTCCTGCGCGCGCAGCTCGAGCAGCTGCCAGCCCTGCTGCACCGCGAACGCCGCCAGCCGGGCGCGCACCGCGGTGCCGAGTTCGCATTGCAGGCGAAAGCGCCGCTGCCCCGGGCTCGGCAGGCCTTCGACCGCGCGCACGCCGTCCACGCCGCGCAACGCCGCCGCCGCATCCTGTGCCGTCTGCACTTCCAGGATCAAGTTTTGCTGATCCTTGCCGCCGCCGTCCAGCTCGCGCAGGGGCTGCGACAACGCGATGCGCCCCTGATTGATGATGATCACGCGCTCGCAGGTCATGCTCACCTCCGGCAGGATGTGCGTCGACAGGATGATCGTGTGTTCGCCAGCCAGGCCTCGCACGAGCCGCCGCACCTCCACCACCTGCTTGGGGTCGAGCCCGGAGGTGGGCTCGTCGAGAATCAAGACGGGCGGATTGTGCAACACGGCTTGCGCCAGACCGACGCGCTGACGGTAACCCTTCGACAGCTTGCCCATGATGCGGTGCTGCACATCGCCCAGACCGCAGCGCTCGAGCGTGTCTTCCAGGCGCTTGCGGCGCTCCGAGCGCGGCACGAGCTTGATGTGCGCGATGAAATCCAAATACTCGCGCACGCGCATTTCCATGTAGAGGGGCGGGCTCTCCGGCAAATAGCCGATGTTGCGCTTGACCTCGTCGGCTTGCTCGAACACGTCGAAGCCGGCGATGCTCGCGGTTCCCGCCGTCGCCGGCTGGAAGCAAGTGAGGATGCGCATGGTCGTGGTCTTGCCGGCACCGTTGGGCCCGAGGAACCCGACGATCTCGCCCTTTTTCACCTCGAAGCTGACGCCATCGATCGCGCGCTTGCCCGGATAGATCTTGGTCAGTTTTTCCGCGACGATCATGCAGGCGACTCCCACTGCCGGTGGTTTCCTCGGCTCCGGTCGTCCGCCATTATAGGCGAGCGCCGCGGCCGCTTGCCAAGCGGAGCCCGCGACTCCGAGGTCGGCCGCAGCCGATCGGGTATATTGGATGAGTTCTGATGCGGGAGGTCCCTTGAGCGCGAGACCGACGGCGAGCTTGCACCTGAACGCCGGGCGCGAGTTCCGTGCCACACAGCGGCGCGTTCTTTATCTGTTGCAAGGCCTCGCCGCCCGGGGGCACCGCGTGCTGCTGTGTTGCCCACGCACCTCGGCCCTGTTTCGACGCGCCGGCGCCGCCGGCATTCCGTGCGCCGCACTGACCTTGCGCAGCAGCCTCGATTTTCCCTCGATCGTGCGTTTGGCCCGGCTGGTGCGAGACGAGCGCTTCGATCTCGTGCACGCGCACGATTCCCAGAGTCACCATGTCGCCCGGGCCGCGCGCGGGATGAGCGGCGAGCGCGCGCTCACGGCCAATCTCTTTCTCACCCATCACGAGCTCGCCGATGGCGGCACCGCCGGGGCGCGCGTGCATTACGACGACCCTGGCGTGCATTACATCGCCAGCTGCAAGCCGGTGCGCGATGGCCTGGTGCAGCGTGGGGCCGATGCCGCACGCATCGCGGTCGTCCCGGACGGTGTCGATGTTCCGGCGCTGCGGCTTGCCACGCGCCCGAGCACCGACCCCTGGGGCCTGCGCGCGCGCGGGCTGCGCATCGTCGGCACGGTGCTGCGCTCGGGCAAGGAGAAGAACCTGATGCCGTTGCTGGAGGCCTTCGCGTTCTTGCATCGGCGACTGCCGGACACGCACGTGCTGGTCGCCGGCAAGGCGAGCCCTGCGCTCGAGCGCGGTTGCCGCGACCTCGGCATCGGAGCGGCGGTCACCTTCACCGGCGTGTTCGACGACGCCGCCAGCGTCCATGCCGCGGCCCATGTCTTCGCCTACCTGTCCGACCCAGAAGGCACGGCCACCACCTTGCTCGAAGCCATGGCGGCCGGCACACCCGTCGTGACCACCGCCGTGCCGAGCGTGCTCGGAATCGTGCGTCACGGCACCTCCGCCCTGGTGGTGCCGCCACGCGACAATCAGGCGCTGGCACAAGCGCTCGAGCTCGTGCTCGCCCAGCCGGAGCTCGCCGCACGTCTCGTGCATGGCGCCGCCACCGTCGCCGAACAGCATTCGGTCGAACGCATGGTGGATGCGACGCTCGGCGCCTACCGCAGCCTCGGCCAGCTCGAGGCTGCCCGTCCCGACAGCCCACGCCCATGACTGCCTTCGTCAAGATGCACGGCTGCGGCAACGACTTCGTCGTCCTGCGCCACGCCGATCTCGAAGCTCTCGCGCTCGCGCCCGAAGCGTTCAGGGCCTGCGTGCGACGTCTGTGCGATCGCAACTTCGGTATCGGCGCCGACGGGTTGTTGAGTTACGACGTCACCTCCCCCACGCACCTCAGGATGCGCTACTGGAATCGTGATGGTTCACGCGCCGAGATGTGCGGCAACGGCGCTCGCTGCGTCGTGCGCCTGGCATGGCAACGCGGTGAAGTCGTGCCCGAGCTCGTGCTCGAAACCGATGTCGGCGCACACGTCGCCACGGTGCAGCATGCCGCCGCGTCGACGTCGGTGGAAATCGACATGGGGCCTGTGCGCTGGGATGCCGGCGCCATCGGGCTCACTCAGCACGCCGAGCTCATCGACGCTCCTCTCCGCGTCGGCGATGCGACGCTGCGCGTCACCGCGTGTTCGGTGGGGAACCCGCACGCCGTCGTCTTCGTCGGCGATCGCTCGCTGCTCGCGGCGGTGGACCTCCTCGCGACGGGGCGTGCGCTGGCGGAGCATGTCGCGTTTCGCCAAGGCGTCAACGCCAGCTTCGTCACCGTCGAGTCCGGGGATTTGCACCTGCGCGTCTTCGAACGCGGTGTCGGGCCGACGCTCGCCTGCGGCAGCGCCGCCTGCGCCGCCCTGGCGGCAGCCGTGCGCCATCGGCTCGTGCCCGAGCCTGTGGCGGCGGTGCACTTGCCAGGGGGCACGGTCGAGGTCCGGCAAGACGGGTCTCGGCATGTGTGGCTGCGGGGACCGGCGGCAATCGTCGCCGAAGGGCGGCTCGCATCCGAGCTTCTGTCGACTTGAACAGCGCTGCGGGTCAGCCGCCGCCGCGCTCACCGCGCAGGAACTGCTGCAACGTCGCCATCTCCTCGGCGCTGCCGATGAACAGCGGCGTGCGTTGGTGCAGGTCCTGTGGCTCGATGTCGAGGATGGCTTGCTCGCCGTCGGTGGCGGTGCCGCCGGCCTGTTCGGCGACGAAGGCCAGCGGGTTCGCTTCGTACAGCAATCGCAGTTTGCCGTGCTGCGCTTTCGCTTCCTTGGAGTCCGCCGGGTAGAGGAAGATGCCGCCGTACACCAGGGTGCGATGGAAATCCGCCACCAGGGATCCGACGTAGCGCGCACTGTACGCAGGCCGGCCGTTCGCCGGATCGCCCTTGATGTGGTCGACGTACGCCCGCACCTGCGGCGTCCAGTAGCGAAAGTTGCCCTCGTTGGTGCTGTAGATCTTGCCGCGCTTCGGCAACTGGATGTCCGGGTGCGACAGCAGAAACTCGCCGACGCTCGGATCCAAGGTGAAGCCGAAAACGCCGTGCCCCGTGCTGTAGACCAGCATCGTGCTCGGACCGTAGACGATGTAGCCGGCGCACAACAAGTTGCGCCCCTTCTGCAGCAGGTCGCCGAGCGTGCCGTCCTCGCCCTGACTGGTTTTGCGGTGAATGCCGAAGATCGTGCCGATGTTGACGTTGGCGTCGATGTTCGACGAGCCGTCGAGCGGATCGAACAAGAAGACGTACGGCCCCTTCTTGTGCGGCTGCGGAATCGGGATCGGATCGGCCATTTCCTCGGACGCCATGATGCACAGGTGCCCGGTGTGGTCGAGCGCTTTGACGATGGTGTCGTTGGCGAAGTCGTCGAGCTTCATCACCTGCTCGCCCTGGACGTTCGAGTGGCCCGCCTGGCCCAGGATGTCGACCAAGCCGGCTTTGTTGACTTCGCGTGAGATGATCTTCGCCGCGATGGTGAGCTCGAGGAGCAGACTGGTGAACTCCCCGGTCGCGTCGGGATAGCGTTGCTGGCATTCGACGATGAAGCGCGAAAGCGTCATGCCGCGGAGACTGGCCATACTTCGACCTCGGGCGAAAACGTGGCGCACCGGTCGCGGGCAGTATACGTGTGCGTCCGGCCCGGCTCAATCCAGCGTGCGACCGGTGCCTGGAACGACGCCGGTCATGACAGGCGCCGCAGGTGCAGACCCTTGAGATACTCGCCTTCCAGATGCGACACGTTCACCGGGTGATCGCTTCCTGCACTGAGTTGCGCCAGCACCTGGGCACGCACACCGGCGTTGGCCGCCGCTTCGAACACCGACATCTTGAACTGCAGCGCGTCGACGTGCTGCGAGCATGAGAAGGTGAACAGTTCGCCTTCGGGGGCGAGCAATTGCAATGCCATGAGATTGATGTCCTTGTAGCCGCGCCGCGCGGCGTCGACCTGGTGCTTCTTCTTGGCGAAGGCGGGAGGGTCGAGCACCACCAGATCGTAGCGCTCACCAGCCTGGCGCTTGGCGCGCAGCACGTCGAAGACGTCGCCGTGGACGACGGTTCCGGTGTCGAAGCCGTTGCACTGCATATTGCGCTGCAGCAATGCCAGCCCGGCTTCGCCGCTTTCGACGCTGGTGATCTCGGATGCGCCACCGGCGGCCGCCGCCACCGAGAAGGCCCCGGTGTAGGCGAAGCAGTTGAGCACGCGCCGGCCACGCGCACGCTGGCGCACGCGCGCGCGATTGTCGCGCTGATCGAGATAGAAGCCGGTCTTCTGACCGCTGTCCGGCTGCACGAGAAAACGCAGGCCGTTCTCGCGGATTTCCACCTCGGTTGGCAGAGGTTCGCCCCAGAGCACGCCCTTGCGCGACGGCAGGTTCTCTTCGCGGCGGATCGGGACGTCGCTGCGTTCGAAAATGGTGCGCGGCCCGAGCTCTGTGACCAACAAGTCCACCAGTCGGTCGCGCAGACGATCGGCCCCCGCCGTCGTGAGCTGCATGACCACCACGTCGGCATAGCGATCGACGATCACGCCGGGCAGGAAGTCGCCTTCGCTGCACACGACGCGATAGGCGTCGGTGTCGGCGCCGACGAGACCGCGGCGCAATGCCACGGCCGTGCGCACACGCGCCTGCAACAGCGCACCGAGATCGTCGATCTCCTCCCAGGCCAGGAGGCGCACCGCCAAGCTCTGCGCCGGATTGGCGTAGCCGATGGCGACGAATCGCCCCTCGGAGTCTTCGACACGACAGAGACTGCCTGGCTCGAGCAGAGGGATGTCTTCGAACGCACCCGAGAACACCCACGGATGCCCGGCGCGGGCCGGACGTTCACGACCGGATTTGAGGCGCAGAACGGGAAGCACGAGCATGATCCTCCGCGTGATTTATTCGCCGCGATAACGTGGCGGGCGTTTCTCGGCGAAAGCTGCCAAGCCCTCGAGCCGGTCGCGCGTCGGCAGCAACGTGGCGTACGCCGCGGCCTCGGTGTCCAATCCGGCCGCGAGCTCCACATCCTGTGCCGCATCGATGGCTCGCTTGGCTGCGCGCACGGCAAGCGGCGCGTTGACTGCGATCCGCACCGCCCACTCGCGCGCGGTCTCCGGCAACACGGCTCCGGCAACGACGGCGTTGGCGAGACCCATCTGTAGCGCTTCGGGCGCGGCAATCCGCCGCGCCGACAGAATCAACTCTTTGGCACGCGCAGCGCCGACGACGCGCGGCAATCGCACGGTGCCCCCGGCGCCTGGCATGATGCCGACGCCGACTTCGGTGAGACCGACCTCGGCATGCGCGGCGAGCAGCCGCAGATCGCAGGCGAGAGCGAGTTCCAAGCCGCCACCGAAGGCGACGCCGTTCAGTGCCGCAATCGTCGGAAACGGCAAGCTTGCCACCGCGGCGAAGGTGCGGCGAATGAGCTGCAGATATTCCTCGACCTCGCCGAGCGACATGCCGCGGCGCTCTCTCAAGTCGGCACCGGCGCTGAAGGCTCGATCCCCCCGCCCGGTGAGGATGGCGCAGCGAATGGAACCATCACGGCGCGCCGATTCCACCTCGCGCTCGAGCGCGGTGAGCAGCGGCCTGTTCATCGCGTTCAAGGCTTCGGGGCGGTCGAGCGTCCAGATGAGGACATGCTCTTCGCGCTGGCTTTGGATCAACGGCGCAGCTTTTTCCACACCACTCACTCTTTCTCGTCCACATGGTGCCGGAGGCGTTGCTGGATCTCGAAGTCGATTGACGAATCTGCGACGATAGTCGTGTCGGATTGCCCCGGCAACCGCGGCCGCTCTGGATCGAGCCGCCGTGGGAGCCCGACTCCGTACCATCCGGTCTCGGGGCATCCAAGAAAAACGACTATATACCAATCAGTTACAGAGCGGTCCCCGGGCCCCACCCTTGCATGCCCCCGAGGTTTGCCGAATACTGCGGTCGGAGGCTCCATGCCCCAACAAGGACAGGTGCAGCTCGCACCCGAGGTTTTCCTGGATCGCCTCCTCGATGACCTGCGCGTGCCGGGGAAAATCCTCGTCGCGACCCACGACAATCCGGACCCCGATTCGCTCGCCTCCGCGCTCGGACTCCAGGCGCTGTTCGGGGCCATGCTCGGCCGCGAAACCGTGATCGGCTTCGGCGGCATGGTGGGCCGGGCCGAGAACCGCACCTTGGTCGAGACCTGTCAAATCCCGCTCGTCGCTCTCGACGACATCGACTACTCCAATTTCAGCACGCGGGTGCTGGTCGATGCACAGCCGGACACCGGCAACAACTCCATTCCACCGGATGTCGGCTTGGACCTCGTGGTCGATCACCATCCGTTGCGCGAGCACACGCTGCAACGCGCGCGCTGGGTGGACGTGAGAAGCGATTTCGGCGCCTCCGCCACCATCGTGGCGCAATACCTCATGACCAAGAACGTCGAATTCCCGGCGCTGCTCGCCACCGCGTTTCTCTACGCGCTGAAATCGGAGACGCAGGATCTCGGCGTCCACGCCAACGAGATCGATCGCTCGGTGTATTTGCACTTGCTGCCGCGTGTCGATGCGCGCGCGCTGTTCGAGATCACTCATCCCAAGGTGTCGCGCGAGTACTTTCGCATTCTCGGGCGTTTGGTGCGGCAGACGCAGCTCTACGGCAAAGCCGCCGTTCTCTACATCGGGCGCGTGTCGAACCCGGATCTGGTGGCCGAAATGGCCGATCAGCTCATGCGTTTGCAAGCGATCGAGTGGGCGCTGTGCATGGGAACCTTCGCCAACGAGTTCTTCTTGTCGATGCGAACCAGCCACGAAGGCGGCGGCGCCGGCCAGATGATTCAGCGCGTCGTGCGCGGCCTGGGCCGCGCCGGAGGGCACGGGATGATGGCGGGCGGTCGCGTGCGCTCGGTGCCGCGCGATCGCAAGTCCAGGCAGGACCTGGCCGGCATGATGCGCGACCGTTTCCTGGCCGAGCTCGATCTCGGCGCCACACAGCCGCGCAGCATCCTCGATCACTGAGATGCCCAGTCAATCGATGTAGACGAACGCGCCGCGATTCTTCGGTGGCGGCGCTCTGTCGACACGCCGCCGCCGGGCGCGATAGCGCTCCTGTTTTTCGGCGAAGTAACGCGGATCGCGCCGCGCCTTGTCCGCGGCGAAAGCGGCGTTGCTGCAGGCCTTGCTGCAGAAACGTCCGCCGCGTTCGCTCCAGACGACGCGCGGGCACTGGTGCAAATCTGCCGTGGCCAGCATTCGCTCGATCCCAGCATGGGCGGCGAAGCGGGCTTCCCAGGCACCCGGCCAGGCCTCGGTTGCGGCGGGACCGGGTCGGACGCCGTGACAGCGCCGTGCTGCTGTCTGCAACCATGCCGACGGAATGCTCAGCAGTTGCAGGAGGGAAGTCGAAAGCAGCGACTCGAATGGCTCGACCAGCGAGCCGCTGCGCCGGCGGGCGACGAACTGGGGCATCCCCAACTCGCTTGCGGGCTCATCGCCAAGCTCCGACCCACGGTTCTCCGCGTTCAACGTGACAGTCGCGAGCCACTGCGACACGGGCTTGGCTTCGTCTGGAGCGAGCTCCGACGCCAGCAAACGTGCCGCGCAGACCGATCGCAGCACTTGCGCATCCCTGGAGAGTCGCTCTCCCGCCACGGCTTCCAGCCTCGATCCACCCTGCGGGTGAACGGCCCCGGTTGGCCATTCGAGCGCTCGATTCAGGACATCGACCCACAACATGGGACTCCTCCTCCCCTCACCTCATCCCGGTGCCATCCAAGTTGCAGCGGGTTCGCGCTGTCAAGCACCGATCGCGTGGAGCATTTCGGTCAGTGGGCCTCCCCCTTGACGCGCCGGATGGCGTAACCGATGATTTGGTCAAGGAGTTACCGATGACGAAGCGTTCCATGGTGGCGTGGACCTTGGGCTTGATCCTCTCGGGGCTCACCGGATCGTTGCACGCCGCCGCACCGAAGATCGGTCCGGCGCAACCGGCGTACCTGCAATCCAGCACTCGGCT
>Ga0075428_100000487_pt1 | contig 40054 bp, 33 predicted proteins | sample RhiMetdeltSRZDD2_FD_75291 | JGI IMG/M metagenome (GOLD analysis project Ga0075428, IMG submission 75291) | Populus rhizosphere microbial communities from Tennessee, USA - Rhizosphere MetaG P. deltoides SRZDD2 | ecosystem: Host-associated > Plants > Roots > Rhizosphere > Soil | place: USA... | reverse complement strand
GTCGCCGGCCGGGTAGTTCGTCCACGAGGAGCCGCCGACGATGATGGCGTGGCCGAGCACGGTGTTCTCGCCGAGCACGCCGAGCGACTCCAGCCACGCCACCGGCGTCTTGCCGTGACGCTGCAGCATCTCATTGAACTCGACCACGGACTGCGAGGTGTGCACGGTGTACGGCCGGCGCGCCTCGTCGGCGACCCGCTTGGCCTCGATCAGCAGCTCGGCCGTGCACGTGTCCACTTGCATGGGCGACAGCGCGCAGCGCACGAGCCCGCCGTGCGCGCCGTCGTGCTTGTCCAGGAACGCGACGGCGCGCTTGAGCCCCTGGCGCCCCGCATCCTCGTCCCACTCCCAGACCACGCGCTTGCCGTCGCGCGTCAGCCACTGGCCCGAGCGGAAGCCGAGCCCCATGTAGACCCGCAGGCCGTAGTGTCCAGCGCGCTCGACGACGTAGTCGCCGAGCCCGCCGATCTCCAGCGCGGTGGTGACGCCGCCGCGCAACAGCTCGGCCATCGAGAAATCGACACACGCGCGCCCGGCCTCCGCGTCCTGCGCGCCGCCGCGCACCGGCAGCATCTCGAACAGGCCCGAGTACCAGAACTGCGGGCTGCCGCGATCCTCGATGAACGAGCGGTCGAGCGGCGAGCCCGCCATGTGCACGTGGGTGGTGATGAGGCCAGGCGTGAGCACGCGATCGCGCGCATCGAGCGTCTCGTCCGCTGTCCCCTCGAATCCTCGGCCGACGTGGACGATGCGGTCGCCCTCGATCACGACCACACCGTCGCGCAGCAGGCGATGACCGAGGCCGTCGAAGCCGACGACCCAGCCCGCGCGGATGGCGACGCGCCGGGTGGTCACTTCGCGACGATGGCCGGGTCGACGCGCATGACGACGTAGCCGCCGACGGCGCCGGCGCCGAAGCCGGGCGCAAAGATCCGCATCGGCCGATCGATGCGGCCGTCCTGCACGGCGTCCCAGATCGCGAGCGGAATCGAGGCGGACGACGTGTTGCCCACGCGCTCGATGTTGAAATAGAGGTTTGCCGGGTCGATACCGGCCGCCTTGGCGTAGTGCACCACCATCGTCTTGTTGGCCTGATGCGGGACGACGAGGTCGATCGCGTCCAGCAGCGAGCGTCCGGTCCCCTCCGGGGCGGGCAGCGCGGCGAGCTCGCCGATCATCTGCGTGAGATAGCGTTTGACGAGCGCCTTCACCTCCGGCCCGAACACGGTGATGTTGTTGTCGAACTCCGGGTTCGGCCAGACGATCGAATCCACCTCGCTCATCGGTCCGCTCGCGTACGTCTGGAAGTACTCCACATCGGGCGGCGCTTCGGCGGGCGCGGGGCCGACGACCACGGCCGCCGCGCCGTCGCCGAAGATCATGCGCGACGTGCGGACGGTGCCGATCTTGTCGGAGAATTTTTCGCCGCACACGACGAGCACCGGGCGCTCGACCTCCTGCAGCAGCCGCACGGCCTCCGACAGCCCGTACGGCAGCCCCGCACACGCCGCCACGATGTCGCACGACGCATGGGTCTGGAACATGCCGAGCCGTCCCGACAGCCACGTGGCGAGCGACGGCATCATCTTCGCGCTCGTGCACGAGCAAAAGAGCACGGCGCCGATCTCTTCCGGCGCGCGGCCCGCCTTGTCGAGCGCCCCTTGAGCGGCGAGCAGCGCCATGTGATCGAGGTCGAGGTCGCTGTATAGACGCTGCCGGATGCCCGTCTTCTCCTCGATCTCGTCGGCCGTCATCGGCGACCACGAGTACGCCGCGTTGCGGATCAGATCGTCGTTGGTGCACGGGCGCTCGCCCTGGTACACCGCGAGCGATTCCAGCCGCGGCATCACGCGGAACTGCCGCCGCACGTCCACGGGCGGGTAGGGCGTCGTGGGCTTGCGCGAGGCGAGGGCCGGCGGCTTCGGGGGCCGGCTGCGCTGGCCCCGCTTGACGCGACGGACGAACTCGCGCACGTCGTCGCCGCGCGGATGGTAGACGACCACGAAGTCGTCGTCGGCGAGCTTGCCGACCTCGATGACCCGCATGCGGTCGCGGTTCCACCGGAACTGGTTGTGCAGCACCATCATCTGGCGCAGCAGGGCCTCGAGCTCCGGCACCGCGTGGCTGCACTCGATGATGTCGTCGTGGCCGTAGCCGGGGAAGTCCGGATTGTGCACCGAGAGGTGATAGGTCAGGTTGCGCGGGTTGCCGAGGATCTCGCCGACCGTCGGCTTGATCGGCTCGAGGTCGGCACCGGCGCCCGCCTTGTGCCGGAACACGTCGATGAGCACGCGAAAGATCTTGTCCTCGGTGCCCTCGTCCCACGTCGGCTTCAGCGCCCGATAGCCGCGCTCGATGGCGGCCGTGAGCTCGCCGCTCTCCCACGGCTTGAAGATCGGCAGAAACACGTCGTCGCGCATCCGCGGCACGTCGCGCCAGCGGGTGGGGCGTTTTTCGTACATCGTGAGCGCGTAGCGATTCACCCAGAAGAGGTCCAGCGCGAGATCGCGCAGCAGGTCGTAGCGCCCGCGATACGCGCCCGATTCCAGGCGCGTGACGATGTCCGTCTCCGTCGGCGCTTTCTCCTCGAAGTCGCGGCGGATGACCGCGGCGAACTGATCCATCGTCTCGAAAACCGAGAAGTCGAGGTTCGGGAAGAAATTCGACGGAAAGACCATGCGGCCGTAGCGATTGATGACGAAAGGCTTCATGCGGGGCGCTCCTCGACGGCGACTAGATGACGGCGACTATATAATGAGGCATGCCCATTCTCCAGCCCCGCGACGAAGACGCCGTTCGTAAAGAATTCCAGCGCATCGCCGGCCCCGTGAAGCTCGTCGTCTTCTCGCAGGAGCTGGTGGCCGCCGACCTCTGTCGTCAGAACGAGCAGCTCATTCGCGAGGTCGCCGCGCTGTCGGATCGGATCAGCGTCGAGATGCTCAATCCCGCCGTCGACCGCGACCGCGCGGCGGCGTATGGCATCGAAGAGGTGCCGGCCACCGTTGTGGAGGGCGCGCGCGACTACGGCGTGCGCTTTCTCGGCATTCCCGCCGGTTACGAGTTCAGCAACCTGATCGACTCGATCATCGCGGTCTCGAGCGGCGAGGCGTCGCTGACGGACGACACCAAGGCGTCGCTGGCCGCCTTGGCCGGCGACGTTCAGATCAAGGTCTTCTCGACCCCCACCTGACCCTACTGTCCCCGGGCCGTGCGCCTGGCACAGCACATGGCAATCGCATCCGACCGCGTGACGGCGACGGCGATCGAGGCCACGGAGTTCCCCGAGCTGTCGCGAGCCTATCGGGTGAGCGCGGTGCCCAAGATCGTCATCAACGACCGGGTGGAGTTCGAGGGCGCGCTGCCCGAGCCGCAGTTCCTCGAGGCGGTGCTGCGCGCGGTCGGCGATCCCCCGCGCGACGCCTGACCGGCTCTTCGCTTACGGCACGTTGATGCGTGGCTACGCCCTGCACGCCGTGCTGGCGCGCGGGGCGACGTTCCTCGCCGAGGCGAGCGTGGGCGGACGGCTCCTCGACCTCGGTCGCTACCCCGCGCTGGTCGCCGGCGCGGGGCGCGTGAAGGGCGAGCTCTACCGGCTGGACGACCCCGAACTTCTCCCGGTCCTCGATCGCGAGGAGGGGTACAATTTCGCCCGTTCGATTGCGATCGTCACGCTCGCCGGCGGCCGGCGCCTGCGGGCGTGGGTGTACCGTTACCGCGGCCCGCGCGAGCGCGCGGTCGCGATCCCGCACGGCGATTACCGGAGGATTCGATGGCGCTGACTGCTGCCGAGATCATCAAGGCCGACCAGGAGCACCTGATCCATCCGCTGCACCACCCGATCGACCACGCGGAGCCGATGATCTACGTCCGTGGCAAGGGCGCGACCATCGAGACGCTGGGCGGCGAGCGCTACATCGACGGCCTCGCCGGTCTGTGGAACGTGAACGTCGGTCACGGCCGCAGCGAGCTGGCCGATGCGGCGGCCGCGCAGATGCGCGACCTGGCCTACTTCTCCGCGTACACGGGCTCGTCGAACCTGCCCGCCGTGCAGCTCGCGGAGAAGCTGATCGGGCTCGCATACGACAACATGCAGGGCGTGTTCTTCACCTGCGGGGGCGCCGAGTCCAACGAGTCGGCGTTCAAGACCGCGCGCTTCTACTGGAAGGCGAAGGGCAAGCCCGACAAGTTCAAGGTCATCGCGCGGCAGAACGCGTATCACGGCGTGACGCAGCAGGCGATGAGCGCGACGGGCATGGCCGCCTACTGGAAGATGTTCGAGCCGCGCGTACCCGGGTTCGTGCACATCCCGACCTGCTACCCGTACCGTCAGCAGGACGCCAAGCCCGGCGAGACGGCGGGCCAGACGGCGGCCCGCCTGCTCGACGAGGCCATCACGCGCGAGGGCCAGGACACGGTGGCCGCGTTCATCGCCGAGCCGATCCATGGCGGCGGCGGCGTGCTGGTGCCCGACGACGACTACTTCCGGCTCGTGCGTGAGGTGTGCACGAAGCGCGAGGTGCTCTTCATCGGTGACGAGGTGATCACCGGCTTCTGCCGCACCGGGCGTTGGTTCGCGCTCTCGCACTGGGGCGTAAAGCCCGACATCATGTCGTTCGCCAAGGGCGTGACTTCCGGCTACCTGCCGCTCGGCGGCATCATGGTGAGCCGCGACATCAAGGACGCCATGGACAACGTCAAGCCCGAGGATCGCTGGATGCACGCGTACACGTACTCCGGGCATCCGACGTGCTGTGCGGTGGGACTGAAGAACATCGAGATCATGGAGCGTGAGCGGCTCTGGGAGAACGCGGCCAAGATGGGCACGCGGCTCTACACGGGGCTGCAGCAGGCGTTCAAGGATCACCCGAACGTGGGCGACATTCGAGGCGGCAAGGGCCTGCTGGCGGCCGTCGAGCTGGTCGAGGACCGGCCGAGCAAGCGGAGCTTCACCGCCGACAAGAAGATCGGCCCGCGTATCCAGCAGGAGATGACCAAGCGCGGCGTGATCACGCGCGTGCGCCCGGTGGCCGGCGTGCACCCGGCGACGGGCGACACCATCTTCTACGCGCCGCCACTGGTGATCTCGGAGGCCGAGGTGGACCGGCTGGTGTCCGTGACGCGTGATGCCGTGAAGTCAGTGCTGAGCGTCTGAGCGCGGGGCCCGCGATGCGCCTGATCACGGCCCACCGGATCTTGATCATCGCGGGCATCGCCTTCTTCCTGCTCTACGCGCTCATCGAGGCGCGCGCCTACGCTCGCACCGGCTCCGGCGTCGCCCTCGCGCAGGCGATCATCGCGCCGCTGATCTCCGTGGGCTTCTGGCTCTACTACCGCTCGCTCGCCAAGCGCTGGGGCCGCTAGGGTCGGGGCGATGGGGGCGCCGCCACCGCCGGTGGCCACGCTGATCTACGACGGCGAGTGCGCGATGTGCCGCGCCAGCGCGCTGTGGATCATGCGCCGCGCGATGGACGCCGGCGCACTCGAGATCCTGCCGTGCCGCTCGGCGCCTCGGCGCGAGCGCTTTCCCCAGATCACGGACGCGCAGTGCATGACGGCGATGCAGCTGGTGCTGGCGGACGGACGCGTGCTCGCCGGCGCCGACGCGGTGCCGGAGTTGCTGCACCGCATTCCCCGGTGGCGCGCGTTGGCCGCGCTGTTCGACCTCCCCGGCATGCGGCCGCTCGGGCGCGTCGTGTACGCCTGGATCGCGCGCAACCGGATGAAGATCTCCTGCGCGATCAGGACGTGACGCGAGGCAGCGTGCCGCGGAGGACCACGCTCGCGCCGGCGGAGTCACCGCACATCGCGCAGCAGCTCAAGGCGATGGGCGTGGCTCAGGTCATCGTGGTCCTGAAACGCCCCGTCGCATCGGCGGCCGGCCGTCGCACCGCGGCCGCGCGGCTGGCCAAGTATTTCGTCAGATCGGAGCGCACCACCGACGCGGCGATCCATAGCGCGCTGATGACCCGCGCTGTGCCCGGCAAGGCCGCCGTGGTGCGCGCACGGGTGAGACGACGAGTGCCGGCGCCGCCACGCGTACGGATCTATCCGAACCTCGGCGTCATGTTCGGTAGCGTGCGGCCCGAAGGTCTCCATGCGCTGCGCCGCGACGGCGAGGTCGCGGCCCTCACGGGAGCGCCGCATTTCACGCTGATCAAACCGCGCGTGGCCGTCGACGCGACGCCGCAAAGCAGAATCGGCTGGGGCGTCGAGGCCCTCGAGGTACCGCCGCTCTGGAAGAGCGGACTCACGGGCAATGGCGTCGTCGTGGCCCATCTGGACACGGGCGCCGACGGGCGTCATCCGGCGCTGCGCGGCGCCTTCGCCGCCTTCGCGGAGTTCGACGCGCTCGGCGCGGAGGTCACGCCCACGCCCCGACCGCACGACACGGGCGAGCACGGCACCCACACGGCGGCGACGGTGGCGGGCCGGCCCGTCGGCGGCTTCAGCATGGGCGTGGCGCCCGGCGCGAAGCTGGCCAGCGCCATCGTGATCGAAGGCGGCAACGTGGTCGCGAGAGTCCTGGCGGGCCTCGATTGGGCGCTGGGTCAACAGGTCAAGGTGCTCACCATGTCGCTCGGTCTGCCCGGATGGTGGGACGATTTCGTGCCGATCATCCGAATCTTGAGGGCGCGTGCAGTCCTGCCCGTCATTGCCGTGGGTAACGAGGGAGCCGGCACCAGCCGTTCGCCCGGCAATTACAGCGAAGCGCTGTCCGTCGGCGCGGTGACGAGCAAGCTTGCCGTCGCCGATTTTTCATCGAGCCAGCACTTCGATCGAGCGCCGGACCCGATCGTGCCGGACCTGGTCGCGCCCGGCGTGGACATCATCTCCGCCGTCCCGGGTCATCGCTACAAGAGCATGTCGGGCACGTCGATGGCCACGCCGCACGTCGCCGGATTGGCGGCGCTGCTGTTCGAGGCCAAGCCCGGCGCCACGATCGACGAGGTGGAGCGGGCCATTCTCGCGTCATGCGCGCTTTCGGGAGGCATGACGTCGGAGCGCGGTGGACATGGCGTGCCCAATGCCCCGCGTGCCCTCGCCGCGCTGATGGGGCCGACCGTCGCGGCGCGACGGCGCACAGCGCCGTCGACAACCCGCGCTCGTCGGAGACGCGCAGCGCCTGCGTCGGCGAGACGCCGCCGCATGACCACGCCGGCGGCGCGCGGCGCGCGCTAACCGCGGGGCCGGCGCTTCCGCCGGGCCGACGGCCGCCGCGCCCCTCGTGGCAGGCGAACTTCGCGCGACTCGATGGGCGAGATCGGCGTGAGCGGTTGGCTCGTCGAGTGGGCGGATTCGATCTCGGGCTGGTGAATCAGCTCGCGGACGAACGCGGGTGAGCCGCGGACGACCATGGCCCCCAGATTCGGGAGGACCCTCAGCGAAGCCGCCGGATGCCCGACCCGCTGCTCGACCCGCTGAACGACCCGCTTCGTTGCGGTTTCCGGCTTCAACCGCACCCAGGCCTGCACGAACGATCCGTCGCCCGCGGCGGATTCGAGCTCGCGGAGCAGACCGGCGTCCGCGTTGCTTCGCGCGTCCGGCTGGCTCATCGGGGTCGAGCGTACCGCTCTACAGGGGGCGACTTCAAACTCGGCGTTGTTTGCCGTCGCAACATGCCCGGCGAGTGGCCGCTGTTCGCCTTCGCCGGTGACGAGCAGGCCGCCCGCGCGCGCTGACGCCCGCCGGTTCTCTGCCGGTCCGCCACCAGCCCTGCCGTAGAATCATTTTTGATGACGCCATCCGAGGCGAGCCAGATCGTGCGCCGCGTGTTGTGCCGCGGCCTCTCGCACGAACAGGCCGAGCAGATTCTCAAGCTGATGATGCCGGTCAAGGCCGAGGCAGGGCTCGCCGTCTTCAAGGAGGGAGAGCGGGCGCAGGGCCTCATCGTGCTGCTCGAGGGCACGGTGGAGGTGGTCAAGCACGGGAGCAGTGAGGTGCTCGCCACGTTCACGGCGCCCACGGTGCTCGGCGAGATCAGTCTGCTGACGGACGGCCCGCACACGGCCAGCGTGCGCGCGAAGACGGCGTGCGAGTTCAGCATGCTGACCACCACGCAGTTCCACCGGCTGCTGCGGGAGGAGAACCTGGCCGCCTACAAGGTGATCGCGACGCTTGCGGAAGTGCTCGCGCGCCGGTTGCACCGTATGGACGAAAAGTTCGTCGCGGCTTCGCGCCACCTCACCGAGTGGAGCTCGTGACCTCCTGCCAGTGCCAGCAGCGCACGGCCTCGGCGCCGCGCTCCACCGCCACCGCTCCCGCATACGCCGGCCCCAGCGCGAGCTGACGCACCGTCCATCCCACGCGCGGCGTGTCGCGCATCGCCTGCAGTCCGCGTCCGATGGCCTTGGCATATGCCTCGCGCGCGGTCCACAGGCCGAAGAAGGCGCGGCATCGCAACGCCGGCGGCATTCCCTCGAGGGCGAGCACCTCGTCGGGCGTGAACATGCGGCGTGCGACATCGAGATCGGCGCGCTCGGGCGCCTCGCGCTCGATGTCGACGCCGACCTCGCGCCGCCACGCCACCGCCACGAGCGCGACGCCGTCGGCGTGCGCGAGGTTGAAGCGCAGTGCCGCCGGGTGGTCGCCATCACGCAGGAACGGTTTGCCGAGGACATCGGCCATCAGGTCCAAGGCTCCCGGCGAGCGCTCGAGGTAACCGGCGAGGATGGCGCGCAGCGTGCCGCGTGCCGCGACCCAGCGGTCGCGATGACGCTCGAAGCGAAAGCGGCGCGCACGCTCGCGCTCGCCGGAGCCCAGGGTGACAGACAGCGCGGCGAGCCGCGCGGCCGGCACGTCGAGATCGACGCGCCAGACGTGAACTTCGCCCGGCGGCAGCGTCGGCGCCGATGGAGCGGCGGCCCATGCCACCGCCGGGCTCACGCCAGCAACTCTTCGAGGGCGGTCGCGATCCGCTCGATGTGCCGCGTGACGATTTCGTCGTGATCGCCGGGGATGCGGAACGTGTCGACGCGCGAGACCAGGGATTGCCATCCGTAGCTCGGGTCGCCCAACCGCGCCGGCCGCTCGCCCTCCGGCCAGAAGACGACGACGTGTCCGGGCCACGGCCCCGGGACGTAACCCAGGCACGCGTCGTAATAGCGCTCGAACAGCCGCGGCGGTGGCGCGTCCGGCGCCGGCAGCACGGGCAGCGCCCGGCGGAGCCGACGCGCGACCTGCTGCGTCAGGCGCGCTGCCGCACGGATCAGGAACGCGATCCGGCCGCGGGCGTCGAGCTCGCCGAGGCGATCGGCGAAGTAGCGGAGCCGGCCGAACTGCTCGAGCGCGCCCTCCGGTCCCAGCCCGACCAGTCGCGCGGCGGCGGCGATGGGCCGGCGCAATCGCGAAAACCGCGTGTCGGCATCGGTGGCGATGAGCACCAGCTGTTCGACGCGCCGGCCGGCGGCGGTGAGCAGCCGCGCCGTCTCGTAGGCCACGAGGCCGCCGTTGCAGTAGCCGCCGAGCACGAGCGGCCCGTCCGGACACGCCGCGAACACCTGCTCGGCGTGGACGCGGGCCATGGCCTCGATCGTCACCGGCGCCGGTTGGCCGTGCAGGCCGAGCGGATGGACGACCCAGAAGGCGCGGTCGCTGGCGAGGCGGCGCGCGAGTGTGAGCGTGTAGAAGCCGCCGCCGTTGACATCGCCGTGGAAGAAGAACAGCGGAGCGCGCGTGCCGCCGTCGCGCAGCCGGACCAGCGGTGTCTGGAACTCCGCCGGCTTGCTCGCGATGAGCGCCTCGGCGAGGCCGTCGATCGTCGGGTTCGTGTAGAGGACGGCCAGCGGCAGCGACGTTCCGTACAGATCATCCACGCGCTGCAGCATCCGCACGGCGAGCAGCGAGTGCCCGCCCAGGTCGAAGAAGTCGTCGGTGGTGCCGACCTCTGGTGCGCCCAGCAGCTCGCGCCAGACCTCGGCCAGCTGCAGCTTCAGTGGGCCGTGCACGCGAGCCAGCTCGCGCGTGGCGCGTGCTGCCGGCGCGGCCGCGGGCAGCGCCCGGCGGTCGAGCTTGCCGGTAGGCCCGGCGGGCAGCTTCTCGAGCAGCACGAACGCCGACGGAACGAACGCCGACGGCAGGCGACGCTTGAGAAAGTTGCGCAGGTCGGCCGTCGTCGGCGCGTCGGCATGTCCCGGCACGACATAGGCCACGAGTCGGACATCGTTGGGCCGATCGCCGTCGACCGCGATCACCGCCACTTCGCGCACCGAGGGATGCGCGCCGAGGACGGCTTCCACCTCGGCGGGCTCCACGCGCACGCCGCGGATCTTCACCTGTGTGTCGAGCCGTCCGAGATATTCCAGCGTACCGTCTGCCCGCCAGCGCGCGAGGTCACCGCTGCGATACAGGCGCGCGTCGGAGCGCTGATCGAATGGGTCCGGCACGAACCGCTCGGCCGTGGCATCGGGACGGTTGACGTAGCCGCGGGCCAGGCCCGCGCCGCCGATGTGGAGCTCGCCGGGGACGCCGACGGGCACCGGCTGGCCATGGCGGTCGAGCAGATAGACGTTCGTTCCTGCGATCGGCCGGCCGATCGGGATTGACGTCGCGCTCAGATCGTCGGGCGCGATGGTGTGGCACGTGGTGAACGTCGTGGCCTCGGTGGGACCGTAGCCGTTGACGAGCCGCGTGTCCGGCAACAGCATCGCCGCGCGCGCGATGTGGCGCGGCGAGAGCGCCTCGCCGCCGATGATCAAGGTCGTGACTCCGGCCAGCGCGTCGGGGGCCTCGTCGATGACGGTGTTGAACAGCGAGGCGGTGAGCCACACCGTCGTCACGCGGTGCCGCGCGATGGTGTCGCGCAGCGTCGCGGACGTGGGCGCAGCGCCGGGAAAGAGCACGCAGCGGGCGCCGTGCAGCAACGCGCCCCACAGCTCGAACGTCGCGGCATCGAATGCCGGCGGCGCCATTTGCAAGAACGTCTCGTCGGGGCTGAACCGTGTGTACGTCTGGCCGAAGACGAGACGGAGAATGCCACGGTGCGGCACCGCCACGCCCTTGGGACGGCCCGTCGAGCCCGACGTGCACATGACGTAGGCGAGGGCGTCGGGGTCGACGTCGACGCCGGCCTCGGGCGCTCCGGGCTCGATCGTGTCCAGCGCGAGGATCTCAACGCCGGGCAGCGCCGGGAGGAGCGCAGTGCGATCCGTGAGCATCACGCGGGCGCCCGCGTCCTCGATCATCATCGTCAGACGGTCCTCAGGATGAGCGGGATCGAGCGGTAGATACGCGCCACCGGCTTTGAGGACGCCGAGCAGTGCTGTGACCTGGGCGGGCGTGCGCTGCGCGAGAACCGCCACGACCGCATCGCATCCAACGTCGAGTGCACGTAGCCGACGGGCGATGGCGCTCGCGCGCCCGTCGAGGTCGCGGTACGTGAGTCGTGTGTCGCCGTACAGCAGCGCCGGCGCATCCGGCGTGAGGGCGGCCTGCGCTTCGAAGACACCATGAACGGTCGCGGGATCCGGGTAGGCGCCGGGCGCCTGCCCCCAGTCGACCAGAAGGCGATGCCGCTCAGCTGCGCTCAGCATCGGCAGGGCCGAGAGCGAGCGCGTCGGATCGTCGACGACGGCCGCGAGGAGGTTGGTGTAGTGGCCGGCCATCCGCGCGATCGTCTCCGGCGTAAAGAGGTCCTTCGCGTAGACGAGGCACCCGACGAGCCCGTCTGGGCGATCGTTCATTTCGAGATAGAGGTCGAACTTCGAGGTCTCCGTGTGCGTGTCCAGGTGCCAGAGGTCCCAGCCTTCGGGCAGTCGCGCGAGCGGCGCTTCGAGCGACATCACCGTCTGGAAGAAGGGGTGACGGGCGGCGTCGCGCGTCGGCTGCAGCGCGGCGACGACATGCTCGAATGGCACGTCATCGTTGGCCAGGGCGTCGAGCGCCACGTCGCGCACGCGCCGCAGCAGCTCGAGGAAGGCCGGATCGCCGGAGCAGTCCACCCGCAGGGCGAGCGGGTTGCAGAAGAAGCCGAGCAGCCGTGCGACCTCGGGGCGTTTGCGACCGGCGCTGACGGTGCCGAGAACCAGGTCATCTTTACCGGTGTAGCGATGCAGCAGGACGAGGTAGGCCGCGACGAGCACCATGTACGTCGTCACCCGCTCGCGGCGCGCCAGCATCCGCAGCCCTGCCGCGCCCGCACCGGGAAGCCGGAAAGTGTGGATACCGCCGCGATAGGACGGCTCGATGGGCCTGGGCCGGTCGCTCGGCAGGTCCATGGGGGAAACGTCGGCGAGTTGCTTGAGCCAGTATTCAAGCTGAGCGGCGTAGGCGCCGCCGTCGACCTCGGCGCGTTGCCATGCCGCCCAGTCTGCGTACTGGATCGGCGGCTCCGGCAAACGCGCTCGCGTACCGGCGAGGGCCGCCGCGTAGAGTGAGGCCAGCTCCGGCACCGCCACCTGGTAGAGCGAGTAGCCGTCGAAGACGGAGTGGTGGAGCGTGACGTAAAGCCGCGAGTCGTCGTCGGCGATCCACGCGAGCCGCACGCGGACGAGCGGGCCCCGCGCGAGGTCGAACGGCCCGAGCAGATCGGCGGTGGCGAGGCGGACGGCCTCTCGCTGCCGGTCGTCGGGCGCCAGATGGCGAAGGTCCACGAACGGCAGCTCCGCGGGCTTCGGCGCCAGGATGCGCTGCCGGAGCGCGCCGGCATCGGTGACGAAGACGGTGCGCCAGGCCTCGTGACGCGCGAGCAGATCGCTGAACGCCCGCCCCAGGACGACCGGCTCGAGCACGCCGCGATAACGGATGGTGACCTGCTCGTTGTAGAGCGGCACGTTCCGCGCGACCTGCGAATGCAGCCAGATCTGTTGCTGGGCGAACGACAGCGGCGCCGCGTTCAGCGCCCGGCGTGGGATGGTAACCGGTGACGGGCCGGCGGAGCGGCCGTGCACGTTACCGGCACGCGTGCCGTCCGCCGGGAGCGCGCTCGAGACGGGACCCACTATGACTGACTCCTGACGGTCACGGGCAGCCGCTCGAGGCCACGGAGGGCGAGGTTCTGCCGCCAGACGAGCGGGCCCGGCTCGACCTCGATCTGCGAGAAGCGCTCGAGCAACGCAGCAAAGGCCGTCTGACCCTCGATGCGTGCGAGCGGCGCGCCGAAGCAGAAGTGCGGGCCCCAGCCGAAGGCAAGGTGCCGATTGTCCGCGCGCTCGACATCGAGCCGATCGGGATCGGGGAAGCGCTCGGGGTCGCGGTTGGCTGCGCCGATGACGGCGATGACGGCTTGACGCTTTTTGATTAACCGGCCGCCCATCTCCACGTCTTCCGGCGCCATACGCGCCGTGTGCTGGGTCGGAGGCTCGAAGCGCAACAGCTCCTCGACCGCGGACGGCACAAGCGACAGGTCCGCGCGCAGCCGCGCCAGCTGATCCGGATAGCGCAGGAGCGCGAGCACACCGTTGCCGATCAGGTTGGTCGTCGTCTCCTGGCCGCCGACCATGGTGATGATGCAATTGGCCACGACCTCCTCCTCGCTGAGTCGGTCGCCGTCGATCTCGGCGGTGAGGAGCGCGCTGATCAGCCCCTCGCGCGGCTGACGCCGCTGCTCGCGGATCCGATCGCGGAAGTACTCGCTCATGGCCTCGGTGGTCCGCAGCATCCTCGCCGCGTGATCGGGATTGTGCTGGAAGTTCCCGATGACCTCCGCGAAATCCGCAGACCAGGCCTTGAGCTGCTCGTGATCCTCGCTGGGCACGCCGAGCATCTCCGCCGTCACGATGGCCGGCAGCGGCGCGCCGAAGTCGGCGACGACATCCATGCGTCCGCGCTCGACGACGATGTCGAGCAGGCGGTTGGTGATGTCCTCGATGTGCTCGCGCAGCACGGCGACACGCCGCGGGGTGAAGGCGTAGGACGCGAGTCCGCGCAGCCGCGCATGGGCCTCGCCGTCGAGAAAAAGCATCTGCTTGACCAGCACGCGTGCGAGCGGCGTGAGCGCGTCGAGCCCCATCGCCGCGAAGTGCTCGGGCGTGGGCGTCCGCGTGGCCGAGAAGCGATAGAGCACGGTCACGACATCGGCGTAGCGCGTGACCACCCATGCGTGCAGGAATGGGTCCCAGTGAACGGGATCTTCAGTCCGCAGACGGTGATAGAGCGGATAGGGGTTCGCGAGCACCTCACCATCGAGCAGGCGGTAGAGGCTGAGGCTCCGGTCGACGCCGGGTGTTGCCGGCGCGGCGCCCGCGCTCATCATGGTGTGCTCCTTACGCCGCTTCCGGCCGCGCGCGCTCGATCTCTGCGGCGAGATCCGCGATGGTCGGCGCGTCGAAGAGCGTCCGCAGGGACAGCTCGACGCCGAACGTGTCCCGCACGCGCACGACGAGCTGCGTGCCGAGCAGCGAGTGACCGCCGAGGAGAAAGAAGTTGTCCTGCACGCTGACCTCGTCGACGCCGAGCAGCGACGAAACGATCGCGGCCAGCTCCGTTTCGACCTCGGTGCTCGGCGCGACGACGTCGCCGTCGCGCAGCATGTTCGTCGCGTCGGGCGCCGGCAGCGCGGCGCGGTCGACCTTGCCATTGGTCGTGAGCGGCAGCGCCGGCAGTGTGACGAACGTCGCGGGCACCATGTAGTCGGGCAGGCCGCGCCGCAGCGCCGTCACCAGCGCATCGCAGGCGAGGCTCCTGCCGGCGGCGGGGACGAGATACGCGACGAGCCGGCGGTCGCCGCCCTCATCGTCCCGCGCGACGACCGCGCACGCCGCCACACCGGGCTGTGCGCCGAGGGCGGCGGCGATCTCGTCCGGCTCGACGCGATAGCCGCGGATCTTCACCTGGTCGTCGACACGACCGAGGAAGGCCACACGCCCGTCGGCGAGCAGCCGTCCGCGATCCCCGGTGCGATACAGGCGCGCGCCCAGCTCGTCGGGATGGGGCACGAATCGCGCCGCGGTGAGATCGGGACGGCCGTGATAGCCGCGCGCCAGTCCGGCGCCGCCGATGTAGAGCTCGCCGGACGCGCCGGGCGCCGCCGGCCGCATCGTCTCGTCGAGAACGAGCACCTCGACGTTGTCGATCGGGCGGCCGATCGTCGGAAGCGTCTCGCCGAGCGGCTCGGGCTCGACGCGGCCGGACGTCGCGACGACCGTGCATTCGGTCGGGCCGTAGTTGTTGACGAGCGCGAACGGCAGGCCTTCGGGTGGATAGCGGTGCAGGGTATCGGCGCCGGTCAGGAGCGTGCGCAGCGGCGTCCACAGCGGCCAGGACAGCCCGATCAGCCGCTCGGCGATCGGCGTTGGAACGAAGCCGATCGTGATGCACTGCGCGACGAGCCAGTCGCGGAGCGCCTCGGGATCGGTGCGGATCGCATCCGGGACCACGTGCACGCTTGCTCCCGAGACGAGATACGGCCAGATCTCCCAGACGACGGCGTCGAACGCGGGACTCGCGTAGAGCGGCGCTCGATCGTCGCCGGTCACCTCGAACGCGCGGCGGTGCCACGCCACGAGGTTGGCGAGGCCGCCGTGGGTGATTTCCACGCCTTTCGGGTGGCCCGTCGAGCCCGAGGTGTAAATCATGTAGGCGAGGTGCTCCTGCTTCGGCAGGTCGTGCCGGATGCTGGGCTCGCCAGGGCGCGCCATCGCCTCGTGTACGTCCAGCCGCGGCGTCGTCGCGGACGGCAGACGGCCGTTGATCCTCGCGTCGGTGATCGTCACGCGCGGCGTCGCGTCCTGAAGCATGAACGCCAGCCGCTCCGTCGGCGTCGCCGGATCGAGCGGCAGATAGGCGGCGCCGGCCTGGAGCACGCCGAGGGCCGCGGCGACGAAGGCGGCCGAGCGGTCCAGGCAGATCCCCACCACCGTGTCGGGCCCGACGTCGAACGCCCGCAAGGCGTCGGCCAGCCGGCCGGCGCGGCGGTCGAGCTCGCGATACGTGAGGGTAAGGGTCGCGTCGCTGACAGCGAGGGAGTCGGGGGTATCGGCGGTCTGGGAGGCGAGGGCCTGGGGCACGAGTTCCGAAATCATGACGTAAGGGTTCTACAATCGCGGTGCCAGACCTCATCTCGGGTCGCCGCGCGCACTTGCCGAGAAAATCACCGTCAAAACACGCAACTTACGCGCTATGAGGCGGGAAGGCAGTGCGTCGTCGAATGCAACGGATTGCACACTTCAGGTCTAGACCACCGGCGAGAGCACTATCCTTTCGGCCTCGAGGCGGGCGGCCAGGCGCAGCAGCGAGGACTCCTCGAACGGTCGGCCGATGAGCTGCACGCCGACCGGCAGCGAGCCCGGCGTCACCACCGGGACCGAGATGACCGGCAGGCCGACGAACGATAGCGGCTGGGTGAACGCGCCGAGATGCCCTCGCGTGGGCACCTCCACTCCGTCGATTCGGGTCGTCCACGGTGCGCCGATCGCCGGCGCCGTCCACGGCGTGGTAGGCGCCAGCAGCACGTCGGCGTCACGGAAGACGTCGGCCACACGCGACCTGAACCAGGCGCGCAGGCGCTGCGCGTTCACGTAGGCGGAGGCGGGAAGAAGCGTCGCCGCCAGCAGGCGCTCGCGGGTCATCGGATCGAAGTCGGCCGCACGCGTTCGCAGGTTCTCGAGGTGGATGGCGGCGGCCTCGCACGCGGTGATCACCGAAGCCGCGGCGCGCGCTCGATGGACCTCCGGCAACGTCACCTCCCGGCCGACGCCGAGCGCGCGCGCGACGCGGGCCGTCGCCTGCAGCGCTTCGTCGGCCGCCAGCCGTGCGAAGTGACCGCCAAGCACTGCGATGCGCAAACCGTCGACGGCGCGATCGAGTTCGCCGGCGCACGGCGAGGCGGATCGAGCGGCACACGCCGGGTCGAGCGGGTCGGGCCCCGCGATGGCATCGAAGGCGGCGGCGAGGTCGGCGGCGTGACGCGCCAGGGGACCGACGTGGTCGAACGACCACGCCAGCGGCGCCACGCCTGCGCGGGAGACGCGCCCGAACGTGGGCTTGAGCCCGAACACGCCGCATAGCGACGACGGAACGCGGATCGAGCCGTTCGTGTCGGTGCCGAGCGTCAGCGGGACCAGCCCCGCGGCCACCGCCGCCGCGGAGCCGCCCGACGAGCCTCCGGCGATGCGCGACGGATCGTGTGGGTTGCGCGTCGGTCCGTAGTGCGTGTTCTCGGTCGTGAACCCGTAGGCGTACTCGTCCATGTTGAGCGTGCCGACGAGCACGGCGCCCGAGGCACGCAGGCGCGCGACGGCCGTCGCGTCGCGCGCCGCCGGGGCGCGCTCGGCGTTGATCTTCGAGCCGGCCAGCGTCGTGACGCCCGCGACGTCGAACAGGTTCTTGACGGCGAACGGCACGCCGGCGAGCGGGCCGGGGTCGCCTCCCTGCGCCAGCCGCCGGTCGATCGTCTCGGCGTCGGCGAGCGCGCGGTCGCCCAGCACCGCGGTGAAGGCGTTGAGCGCGAGGTCTCGCTGGGCGATGCGTGCGAGGGCTCCGGCGACGACGTCGCGCGCAGACATCTTGCCGGTGCGCACGGCCGCGGCGATCGCGAGCGCAGACGTCGCGGCGTCGCTCACGGCTCGAACCGCAGCGCCGGCTCCGTTGTCTCCGGCAACGCGAACTCGTCGATCAGCCGCACGGCGGCGAGCAGCCCGGCCAGATGCTGCGCGACGGCCGCGCGCCGCTCGCGAGCGATAACGAGGCCGACCTGCGCCGCCAGGAGGTCCACGTCGGCTTCGGTCACGCGCACGGGCTCGCTGCCACTCATCCGTGACGGACACATATCCGATTGCGCGGATCGACGCAACCGACACCGATCGATGCAGCGGCGACGCTGCACAGACGATGGGCAGAGGCGAGCGTGTTGCTCATTCGCGGAGCATGCCGCCGCCGTCGGCCGTCGTTCGGAACTCCGCGCCGCTGCTCGGAACTAGTGGCCGAGCGGGTGCGGCATGCGCCTTGCTCCGTGAACGACATCTCGCGACACCGCCGTCGCGTTCCCCGGCCATCGATGCCCGGTCAGACGAGACGAGGAACGCAAAAGGAGGCCGCATGGCAGGCGATGCGGATGGCGGTCGTCACGGAAACGGAACCGGAATCGGAATGCTCGCACGAGCGTTGGCCGACGCCGTCCCCGGCGTCGTCGAGCAACTGCGCGCGTCCAACAACCCGCGCGTGCACCGCGAGGCGTTGGCGCTGCTCGAGCGCCCATTGCTCGCGCACGTGCTGGCGCTGACCGGCGGCAACCAGTTGCGCGCCGCACGGGTGCTCGGGCTCAACCGCAACACGCTGCGTAAACGGTGTCGCGAGCTGTCGTTGCCGGCCACGCGCGTGGTGCGGCGGCCGCGGCTCACCGCGGCCGTCCCGGGGCACTGACCGAGCACACGGCATCCACCCCCGACCCGCAGCGCACGCGTTCGGTGCACGACCCGCTTCGGCGGTACGATCGCAGGCGTGCGACGTCGGGTGGCGCTCACGGTCGCGGCCGCGCTGGCGCTCGCCGGCTGTGTGCCGGTGTTCGCCCGCGGTGGGGACGTGCCGTACGTGCAGACGCCGGACCGCGTCGTGCACGAGATGCTGGCGCTCGCCGCGGTGCGTGACGACGACGTCGTCTACGACCTTGGAGCCGGCGACGGCCGCATCGTGATCGCCGCCGCGCGCTGGCGCGGCGCCCGTGGTGTGGGGATCGAGATCGATCCCGATCTCGTGAGCCAGGCGCGGCGCGAGGCCGAGCGGGCCGGCGTCGCCGATCGCGTGCGGTTCGAGGCGGCGGACCTGTTCGCAGCGCCGCTCGGTGACGCGACGGTCGTGACGCTCTATCTCTCACCCGAGCTGAACGCGAGGCTGCACCCGCGGCTACTCGCCGAGCTCCGGCCCGGCGCGCGCATCGTGTCGCACCAGTTCCCGATGGCCGACTGGGCGCCGGCGCGGACCGTTCGGCTCAGCGTCGACGGACGCGAGCACGTGCTGCACCTGTGGGTGGTGCCGCCGAGGGCGCGGTAGCCGACGTTCAGCGTGCGGCTTCGGCGGCAAACGCCTCGATCTGCTCGGGGAGTCCGAAGACGCGGACCACGTCGCCCGGGCGCAGAATCGTCTCGGGCGCCGGATTGAAGACCAGCCCGTCGGCACGCCGCACCGCGACCACCGTCACGCCGAAGCGCTCGCGGATGCGCGCATCGCGCAGCGAGCGATCGGCGACGCCCCCCGGGCGCAGCGCCAGCTCGCGTACGTCGGGCAACGCGCCGATCGCGGCGGCGCCGGCGTCGGCGTGCTCCATCGCGCCGCGGTAGCGCTCCAGATAGGCGATCGCACGCTCCTTCGGCAGCCCGAGCGTCGCGAGCGCGTGCCGGATGAGCGTGGCCGAGGCTTCCAGCTCGGGTTGGATGACTTCGGTGGCGCCTTTGGCGCGCAGCGCCTCGGCCTCGGCGCGGCCGTGCGCCCGGGCGAGCAGCGGCACGTCGTGATGCAGCTCGCGCACGGCGGCCACCGCAAGGCGCGCGCGCTCGATCTCGGGCAGCGCGACGATGACGAGGGGCGCCCGCTCCACGCCGGCGCGAGCCAGGATCTCGCGATGCGCGGCATCGCCGTAGACGCATCGGATACCGCGCGCGCGGAGCTGGGCGCAGATCTCGGGGTTGCGCTCCACGACGGAGTAGGGGATGGCGAACGTCTCGAGCGCTTCGCCGATCTCGCTGCCCACGCGGCCGAAGCCGCACAGGACGACCGCGTCGATCGCGTCGGCGCTCGGCTCGGTCGGCTCGAGGCGCGCCCGGCCCAGCCGTAGCGCCTCGAGCCGATCGGGCGCATGGCGTACGAGCAGGCCGTTGAGCAAGATCGTGATCAGCGAGGCGGCCAGCGTGACGTTGTACACGTCGTCCCCCACCAGACCGGCGTCGCGGGCCACCTGGACCAGGATGAACGAGAACTCGCCGATCTGCGTGAGGCCGAGTCCGACGAGCACCGACGTGCCGAGCGGCTGCCCGAACAGTCGCACGACCGCCGTCCAGATCAGCGCCTTGCCGACGACGATCATCGCCAGCATCACGCCGAGGAGCGGGAGATTCGCCGCGACGCTCGAGGGATCGACCAGCATGCCGACGGTAACGAAGAACATCGCGACGAACACGTCGCGCAGCGGCAGGAGCCGCGCGAGCGTCTCGTGCGCGTAGTCGGAGGCGCTGATGGTGAGGCCCGCCAGAAACGCACCCAGGGCAACCGACAGACCCGCCGCCTGGGTGAGCGCGGCGATTCCGATCCCGATGGCGAGGACGACGAGCAGAAAGAGCTCGTCGTTCTGCGTGCGAGCCACCCGCAGCATCAACGGCGGCACGCCCTTGGCCGCGATCCAGAGAACCGGCACGAGCACGATCGCCGCCTTCCCGATTGCCACACTCACGGCGACGATGCGCTCAGGAGCCAGCGTCGCGAGCGAAGGCAGGAGCACCGTCAACGCGACCACGGCGATGTCTTCCACCAAAGTGATGCCGATCATCACGCGGCCGTGGCGGCTGTGGAGCTCACCCCGATCCATCAAGAGCCGTGCGAGCACCATGGTGCTGGCCACCGAGATGACGAGGCCGACAACGAGCCCCTGCACCGGCGGCCACCCGAGAACGCGGCCGACGGCGATGCCCAGCACGCCGGAGAGCACGATGCCCAGCGGGCCGCCGAGCAGGGCCACCCAGCGCACGCGCAAGAGATCGCGCGGCGAGAACTCGATGCCGATCGAGAACATGAGAAGGACCACGCCGATCTCGGCGAAGAGCTCGAACGTGTGCACGTCGGCCACGGCCGGGCCGGGGGTGAAGCGGCCGACGAGGAGGCCGCCGACGACGTATCCAAGGATGAGCGGCTGGCGCGTGAGCCACGCGAGCGCTCCGCCGACGACGGCGGCGAGGACGACCCACGCCAGGTCGTAGAAGAAACTGGGATCGGCGGTCATCGGATGCGGCGAAGGTACCACGCCCTCAGGTGGGGGCGATCGGCGATCCGCCACTCAACATCTGGGGGCCCGACGCCCGCGCCGCAGGCGCGGGCGGACGCTGCGCCCGACCGCGGCGATTTGCTATTCTGGTCACACCAAAAATTCGTTGCCGGGGAGGAACTTTGGCCGCCCAGGAATCGGTTTTGGTGCTGCAGGAACGACTGGCCAACGAACAGAAGCTCGTTCAGCTCATCGACCGGATCCACTCGGCGAAGACCCTGGACACGATCTTTCTCGAGATTCAGAGAGACATCCTGGCCTTCCTCGATGCCGACCGCCTGACCCTGTACGCGGCCGACATGGACCGCAAGGAGCTGTACTCGAAGTTCCTCGCCCTTGACAGCGTCAAGGAGATCCGCGTCCCCATCAGCGAAGCCTCCGTGGCGGGGTTCGTGGCGACCAGCCGCCACACGGTCAACATCGGCGACGCCTACGACGCCGCGGAGCTGAGCCGGATCAGCGGCAAGCTGCGGTTCGATTCGTCCTGGGACAAGAAGACCGGCTATCGCACCAAGCAGATCCTCGCCATGCCCGTGCTGCACGAAAACCGCGTCGTCGGCGTGATGCAGCTCCTGAACAAGAAGAAGGGCGGCCGCTTCACCAAGGACGACGAGCTCAACGTCGCGCGCATCGCCAAGACGCTCGGCGTCGCGTTTCACAACCAGCAGCAGCTCGGCCAGCGGCGCGGGACGAAGTTCGATTATCTGCTCGCCCAGGGGCTCATGACCCAGGACGACGTCAACACGGCGATTGCCGCCGCGCGCCAGCGGAACACCGAGGTCGACACGATCCTGCTGGAGCAGTACAAGATTCCGAAGGCCGAGCTCGGCACGGCGCTCAGCCAGTTCTACCGCGTGCCGTTCTACGAGTTCGACGAGCACGTCATCCCGCCGCCAGACCTGATGAAGGATCTCAAGCTGGAGTTCCTCAAGCGCAACCTGTGGCTGCCGCTCAAGCGCGAGCGCGACGGATCGACGATCGTGCTGATCGACAACCCCCAGGACATCCAGCGCGTCGACTCCATCCACCAGGTGTTGCGCGGCCACAAGATTCAGCTGGCTGTCGGCCTCAAGAAGGACATCCAACAATTCCTCAGCGTCGCCGGCGGCGAGGGCGGCGGCCCCCGCGCCAGCATGAGCGAGATCCTCTCCGACCTCGGCGCCGAGGCGCAGGCCGAGCGGGATCCGGACGCCAGCGGCGTCGAGGTCGACGAGAACGACAGCGCGGTCATCCGGCTCGCCAACCAGATCATCGTGGACGCCTACAAGGCGCGCGCCTCCGACATCCACATCGAGCCGTACGGCCTGCAGAAGGACACGATGATCCGGCTGCGCATCGACGGCTCGTGCATGGAGTACCAGCAGGTGCCGGGCGCCTTCCGCCGCGCGCTCGTCGCGCGAATCAAGATCATGGCCACCCTCGACATCGCCGAGCGGCGCAAGCCGCAGGACGGCAAGGTCAAGTTCAAGCTGCCGGACGGCCGCGACATCGAGCTGCGCGTGGCGACCCTGCCGACGCAGGGAGGCAACGAGGACGTGGTCATGCGCATCCTGACCGCCAGCGAGCCGATCCCTATCGACAAGCTGGGGATGCTCGACCGCAATCTGCGTGAGATGAAGTCAGCCGCCGAGAAGCCGTACGGCTTGATCCTCTGCGTGGGGCCCACCGGCTCGGGCAAGACGACGACGCTGCACTCCCTGCTCGGCTACATCAACAAGCCCGATCGCAAGATCTGGACGGCCGAGGACCCCGTCGAAATCACGCAGTACGGGCTGCGGCAGGTGCAGGTGCAGCCGAAGATCGGCTTCACGTTCGCGCAGGCCATGCGCGCCTTCCTGCGCGCCGACCCCGACGTCATCATGGTCGGTGAGATGCGCGACGAGGAAACAGCCCAGACGGGCATCGAAGCCTCGCTCACCGGTCACCTCGTTTTCAGCACGCTGCACACCAACAGCGCCGTCGAGACCATCGTGCGGCTGCTCGATATGGGGCTCGATCCGTTCAACTTCGCGGACGCGCTGCTCGCCGTCCTGGCCCAGCGCCTGGTGAAGCGGATCTGTGCGGAATGCAGGGAAGACTACCACCCGGACGAGGACGAATTTGCCGAGCTCGAGCACGCCTTCGGCGGCAAAGAGGAGACGGCGAAGTTCGGGATCGAATACAACGACGACTTCCTGCTCTTCCGGGGCAAGGGCTGCAGCGCCTGCAACAACTCCGGCTATCGCGGCCGCGCAGGGATCCACGAGCTGCTGGTGGCCAACGACGGCATGAAGCGCCTCATCTCCAACAAGGCGCGTGTCACCGAAGTGTTCGCGGCCGCCAAGAGCGACGGCATGACGACGCTCGTGCAGGACGGTATTCTGAAGGCGCTCGAGGGGCTCACCGACCTCAAGCAGGTCAAGGCGGTCGCGATCAAATAGCGCTCGTCGCGTCGGCCCGTACCGGTGCGGGGCGGAGCGGGGCTCGTTCGACCTCGCAAATCGACGCTACGTCGCGCCCGTCATGGAGCCACGATTCCTAGCCGGGTCCGACGCACTACGCAGAAGCCACGGGTCTCACGAGCCCCACTCTCGCCCCGCACCGGTACGGGCGGTCTGACCGCCACTATCTGATCGCGATCTCGCCCGCTCGACGTCGTGATGATCCGGCGGCTTGAGGATCCGTCGGGCGGTGCGAAACGGCCGACGATCAGGCGGGCGGCGGCTCGGCTTCGCTCGCGACGACGCCGTCGGTCAGCAGCGTCCAGTCGTCCGGCGGATCGGGCGGTGGCCGACGTTTGGGCTCGGTCGTCACCACGCGGCCCCGGCTGGGCGAGAACCACTCCCAGCGGTCGGGCGGCGCGCCCCCCTCGTCGCGGGTACCCATCTCCGGCCCGACCTCACCCTGGCTGACACGGTCGGCCTTGCGCTGCTGCTTGGCTTCCTGGCGGGTCTTGCGGATCTCTTCCTTGCGGCGGCGCTCGAAGCCGTAGTTTCGGCGCGGGCTCAGCGGAGGCTCCTCGAGGTGCTCACGGGTTCGATCTTCTCACGTCAACTCTCGCGGTTTCACATCCTTGAACGTGGCCCATAGCAAGACATCGTAAACGATCTTGAGTCCGCCTCCGACGACGAAGGGGGCGGCCAGGGCCACCGAGGCCATGACCCAACCGGTCACGGTCGGGCTGATCGCCTGGGCGACGGTGCGCCACAGCGTTGTGGTCGTCGCCGCCGCTTCGCGCTCGTGGTCCTCCACCACGGCCATCACGTATGCCTGACGCGTCGGGACGTCCATCTGCGACAGCAGCTGGCGCGCGTAGAGGAGCACGACCGCGGCCCACGCGCCGGGTGCGGCGGCAATCGCGATCAGAAAGACGTTCGACAGCAGATGCGAGACGACCATCGTATTGAGCAGCCCGAATCGTCGGGCCGCGCGCGCGGCGAGCAGCAGGGAGGCCGCCGTCACGAGCTGCGCGATGAGAAAGATCTGCCCGAGCGCCTCCAGGCCCAGGCCGTAGCGCTGGTGCAGGAAGTAGGCGACGAGCGATTGCAGGACGAAGCCGCCGGCGAAGGAGTCGAGGGCGAACAGAGCTGCCAGCCGGCGGATCAGCGCCGACGACGCGCCCCGCGTCGACGTCGCTCGCGTGACCGCCACGCTGGGCAGGCGAGCGTAGAGGACGGCCTGCACGACGGCGACGGCGAGGAACAGCGCGAAGAGCGCGCGCGGGGCGGCCAGCCCCACGAGGGCGGACCCGAGACCGGCCGCAGCGTACCCGAGCAGGTTGTAGACGCTCAGCACCGTCGTGCGCCGAGGACCGGCCACGGCACGCGCGACCACCACCTGCTCGATCGAGAGGAACGGCCCCGTTTCGCCGGTACCGACCGCGACATTGCCGATCATCGCGGCGAGCACGACGACCCACGGGTGGTCGGACAGGAGCAGGAGCGCGGCGGCAAGCGCGGAGAGCGCAGCGAGGGCGCCGAGCGCTGCGCGCGCCCCGAGACGTTCCGCCGGCCGGCGGATAGCCCAGGTGAGTGCGGCGCTGCCGACGAGCGTGCACGTCATTGCCAGCCCGACGCCGCGCGCGTCCAAGCCGTGCTCGGCCAGGTAGACGGGCAGCAGGATGCCGAGAAAGCCGTAGCAGAAGGTCCGCAGCGTCTTGGCGACGAGGACGGGGATTACAGGGCCGAAATCCGGACTTGACAATGACTCAACTCATGTTGAGTATATGACTCCCACGATGTACGGCAGGGAGGTCGGCCACATGAATGCCGTAGAGCTGCTTCTGCAGGAAGAGATCACTCACTTCATCGATCGCCTGGCCGCGTCGATGCCTCCGGTCGGCGTCGCCTCGCACGCCATGACTCCCGCGGTGCGCACTCGTCTGGACGACGCGGAGACGCAAATGGCCCAGGCCCGGGCCACACTGATGGAAGGCTACGGACGCTGGCGCCGCGCGCTCGAGGACGTCGAGAACCTCTGGGCGCTGGCCGCCTGGCGATCAACCGCGGCTGAAGAGACGAGCGAGCATCCCGCGCCGCTCGCCGCCTGACGTGTCGGGCTCCGAGAGAAACCGCCCGCTGAGCGCCTCGAAGCGCTGCCAGTAGTCCGGCAGGGCGCGTGCGCACGCGACCTGGCCGGCAAGCAGTCGGGCCTCTTCGGTGCCGGCAGCGGGGCTGGCCCGGCGCGGCGCTGCGGGTGGCACTTCGGCGTCCAGGAGCCGCAGGAATGCCAGCACGTGCTGGGCATACTCCGCGCGGTCGGCGGCGCTCTCGGCCACCGGGACGGGCAGCCCGCGCGCCTGCCGCGCGCGCACGAGCGCGTCGAGGCACACGAAGTCGATCGCCTCCTCGAGCCGCTCGCGCACCTCGTGCTCGATGCGGGCGGCGAGGTCGTGCGAGCGGTTGGGATGACGGAAGGGCATCAGGCGAGCATCGCGGCCAGGCCCGCGTCGAGCGGCACGGGGACGAGGCCGAACATCTCGTAGAACGGGCCCGGCTCGCAGGTGTTCTCCTCCTCGAGCATCAGCAGCTGGTCGGGCGTGAGCGGGTAATCGGAGAATCGATACAAGGCTCGGGTCGTCGTGCGCACAAGCCCCAGCGGCACGTGCGCCTTGATCGGACGCCGCCGGCCCATCGCAGCGGCGACGCGATCGATCAGGTCCACCATCGTGACCGGCTCGGGCCCGCCGACGTCGTACGTGTGCTTGACGCTCGCGTCCAGCGTGAGGGCGCGGACGAAGCCCTGCGCGACGTGCGCGACGGGCACCGGCTGCAGGCGTTGGCGGCCGGCGCCGATGATCGGCGCGATCGGCAGCCGCTGGATCATCCGCGCGAGCACGGTGACGAAGCCGTCGCCCCGACCATAGATGATCGACGGCCGGAAGATCGTCCACGGCACCGGACTGGCGCGCACGGCTTCCTCGGCGGCCCACTTGGTCCGGTGATAACGCGACCGTGCGCCGGAGCGCGTGCCGAGGGCGCTCATGTGCACGTACCGGCGCGCGCCGACCGCCGCGGCCGCCTCGAGCACGTTCATCGTGCCGTGCGTGTGCACGCGCTCGAACGTGATGCCGTTCGCGGGGTGCTCGCGGATGATCCCGACGAGGTGGATCACGGCATCACAGCCGTCCATGGCGTGGTCCAGGGACTGTCGCGACATGACGTCGCCTTCGATGCGCTCGATCGCGCCCAGGCCGTGCAGGTCCCGCTCTGAGCCGCGGCGGACCAGGCAGCGCACGGCACATCCCTCGGCCCGCAGGGCCTGGATGACCGCCCGTCCCACGAATCCGGTGCCGCCCGTGACGAAGACCCGCCGCATCGACGGCGACTGCATGGCCTTAGGATATCAATCCGGTCCGCGCCAGATGTTAAGATCAGAAACGTGGTCGTGTCGCTCCGCCCCGCCGCCGGGCTGGTCCTCATTCTCGCGCTGGTGCTGAGGTCCGCTCCCGCGGTGGCGCAGGACTGGAGCGGCATCGACGAGGCCGCCGTCGACGCGGTCGGCTCGGGCGAGATCCCCGGTGTCGTCGTGGTCGTCGGGCGCGGCGATCAGATCATCTACCGTCGCGCCTGGGGCTCGCGGCGCGTCGTTCCCGAGCACGTCGCGATGACCGAGGACACGATCTTCGACATCGCGTCGCTGACCAAGCCGTTCGGCACGACGCTGGCCGTGATGTCGCTGGTCGAGCGTGGCCACGTCAAGCTCGACGCCCCGCTCGGGCGTTACTTGCGCGAGTTCCGCGGACACGCGCACGACGCGGTCACGATCCGTCGTCTGCTCACGCACAGCGCCGGGCTTCCGGCGATCCCGCCGGACGCCACGATGCGTCCCGGATTCCCGAAGGCAGCCGCGCTGCTCGCCAAGCTTCCGTTCGACTATCCGCCCGGCACCGCGTTCCAGTACAGCGACACCGGCTTCATCCTGCTCGGCGAGATGGTGCGGCGTGTCTCGGGCGAGCCCCTTGATCGCTATCTCGATCAGCATCTCTTCAGGCCGCTCGGCCTGCGTGACACGAGCTTCAATCCCGGGTCACGCACGCGCGATCGCGTCGCGCCGACCGAATTCGTGAACGGGCATCTCCTCGTCGGGGAGCCGCACGATCCGCGTGCGCGCGCGCTCGGCGGCGTCGCCGGGCACGCCGGGATGTTTTCGACCGCCGCCGATCTGGCGAGGATCTGTCGCATGCTCGTGGATGGCGGCACCCTCGACGGCAAGCGCGTGTTCCGCGCAGAGACGATCACGACGATGTGGTCGCGCTCGCTCGAAGGCAACGGCAGCCGCGCACTGGGCTGGGACGTCTCGAGCAGCTTCTCCGGCACCGCCTCACCGTTCTTTCCGCCGGACTCCGTCGGACACCTCGGTTTCACGGGCACGTCGGTGTGGATCGATCCGGCCACGCGGTCGTACCTCATCGTCTTGACGAACCGCGTGCACCCGAGCGGCGGCGGCTCCAACAAGATCCGCGAGCTGCGCTCACGCGTCGCGGCGGCCGCGAGCGCGGCGCTGTTCGTGCCTGTCCTCGGCGCGACGGTGGCCATGGCCGACTCGACCGCGCCCGCCGCCGACGGGGGCGACGACGCGAAGCCGCCGCCGCCCCCGTCGGTCGTGCGCTCGGGCCTCGACGTCCTGGTCGCGCAAAAGTTCGCGCCGATCTCCGGGTACACGATCGGTCTGGTGACCAACCAGACCGGCGTCGATGTGCAGGGCCGCCGCGCGATCGACCTGCTCGCGGCGGCTCCCGGTGTGAAGCTGGCGGCGATATTCTCGCCCGAGCACGGTCTCACCGGCGATGCCAACACGGAGGTCCCGAACACCCGGGACGCGATCACCGGGCTGCCGGTGTGGAGTCTCTACGGCACGACGCGGCGGCCGACGACGTCGATGCTGCGCGGCCTCGACTTGCTCGTGTTCGACATCCAGGACGTCGGCGTTCGCTACTACACGTACCTGACCACGCTGCTGTACGTGCTGGAGGAGGCGGCGCGAGCGCGCGTTCCGGTCGTCGTTCTGGACCGGCCGAATCCCATCACGGGGCGCTTCGTCGAAGGTCCGCTCATGGACGCCGACCTCGCGTCGTTCACGGCGCCCCATCCGATTCCCGTCCGCACCGGTATGACGATCGGCGAGTTCGGCCGCATGGCGGCCATGGAGCGCCGGATCCCCGTGTCGCTCACGATCGTGCCGCTCGAGGGTTGGGAGCGCGGCCGCTGGTTCGACGAGACGGGGCTGCCGTGGGTGAACCCGTCGCCCAACATCCGCTCGGTCACGCAGGCGCTGCTCTATTCGGGCCTCGGGCTCCTGGAGGCCACGAACGTTTCGGTCGGCCGCGGGACCGAGCGGCCGTTCGAGGTGATCGGCGCCCCCTGGCTCGATCCGCACCGCGTGAGCGAGGATCTGAGCGCCCTGCGGCTGCGCGGCGTGAGCTTCGAGCCGGTGGTCTTCACGCCGACCGCCGACCGTTACGTGGGCGTGCCCTGCGGCGGCGTGCGCGTGGTCATCACGGATCGGGAGACGGTCCGCCCCGTGACGGTCGCGCTCGCGCTCGCGAAGACGCTACGCAGCCGTCACCGCGACCAATTCAGGCCGGAGGCGATCCAGAACCTCTTGGTGAATCGCGCGACGATGTGGGCTTTTCTGCGGAACGAGTCGTTGGATCGGCTGGTGGCGTGGACCGAGATGGAGCGAAACAGCTTCCTGAACCGGCGAGCGTCGTACCTCATCTACAAGTAGTTCCTCTCAATACGCCCTCTCGATCACCCGCAGCTTGACGTCGGACTTCAGCTTGTCACGGCGCTCGGACGGGACGGTGACGGTCGCGGGATCGCCGTCACTCACGAAGCGGTCTCGGGGGTGCTTGTCGAACCACTCCAGCCACGTGGTGATGCCGCGCTCGAACGCCTGGATCCGCGGCAGGCGCGTAGGATCGAACTCGCGGGCGAACGGCGACAGCGCGGCGCCGCCGGCGACCATGAGGATCGCGTCGTGCTCGTAGGACGTGCCCTTGGCCTGGCCGCGTAGCGCCCAGCCCACCTCGCGCGGATACACGCCGTGCGGCAGCGCGATCGTGCGGATTCGATAGTCGGGTACGAGACGCTGGATCCACTGCTGCGCCTCGGCGATCTGCACACGAACGATCGTCTCGTCGTACTTGCCGAGGTTGGCGTGCCACAGCGTGTGGTTGCCGAGCTCGTAGCCGTGGCTCACGAGGTACTGCAGCTTCTTGGCCTCGTACTCGGGCTGGTTGAACAGCCGATTCGGCTTGCTGGCGCCGGGCAGCACGTAGAAGGTGGCGGCGCGGCCGAAGTCGGGCTTCTCGCGCAGGAAGCCTTCGAGGATCCCTACCGCGCACTTGGGGTCGATCTCCAGCGCGCCGCTGACCTCGACGTAGCGGAACTGGCCGGGCGAGGAATCGTCGAAGGTCAGCACGACGGGCGAGGTGCCCGCGGGCACGGTGATGCGCCGGTCGAGGAGCGCGTTGAGCGACTGCAGGCGGTAGCCGCGGGCGTAGAGCATCTCGAGGTCGCGCCTGAAATTCTCGGGGGTCCGCGTCCAGCGCTCCTCGGGATAGTCGACCTTATGGTACTCGAGGATCATCAGCCGCCCGAGCTCGTTGGGGGGCAGCGGCTCCGCCCACGCGAAGGCGGCGAAGATCAACGCGGCGGCGAGCAGCAGGACGCCGATCAAGGCGAGTCTCATCGCGCCGCCAGCGGGCTCTTCTCCCGCAATGCCGCGCGCGTGTAATCGTTGCGGGGGTTCCAGAGCATCCAGCCGCTGCCGCCCCCCTCGTCGGCGCCGCGGATCTGGTCGCGGATCTCCGTCACGCCGAAGATCCGTCGGTCGAACGCGTAGTCCTTGAAGTCCTGCAGCCAGGGCCGCACGCGCGCGGGTGTGTGGGCGGCGCGCTTGCGGATCAGCCGCACGCTCTCACGCACGACGGCGTACGAGTTCTGGACGGGATTGCGATAGCCCGGGATCCCGACGTGATAGCCGGAGGGATAGACCATGGGGCAGATGTAATCGAGGTTCGGTGCCAGCTCCTCGATCCGCTGACCGATGTCCGTGTCGTTCTCGTTGAACGCCGTATACCCGAACAGGTCGGCGGCCACGTAGGCGCCGCGCGCCCCAAGCTCCTTGCGCGCCCGCTCGAGAAACGCGGCGATGGTCGGCAAGCGCGTCTCCTTGGTGACGGGGCGGGCGTACTTGGCCGCCTGCAGCTTGCCGTCGGTGGGGAAGCGGACGTAGTCGAATTGCACCTCGTCGAAGCCGCGGTCGATCGCTTCCTTCGCGATCGCGATGTTGTAGTTCCACACCTCTTCGCGGAACGGGTCGACCCAGGCGAGGTTCTCGCGATCGATCCACGGCTTGCCCGTGCGCGTGTCCATGATGGCCAGGTCCGGCCGCCCGGTCGCGAGGATGTTGTCCTTGAACGTCACGATGCGCGCGATCGTATAGATCCCGCGGGCCTTGAGGTCGGCCATCATCGCGTCGAACTCGCGCAGCGTCGCCGGTCCCTGCGCGCCCACGGCGAGCGCCTGCTCCACGCGCGTGGGATAGATGATCCATCCCCGGTCGCCCTTGACGTCGATCACCACCGCGTTCAGCTCGGTGCGCTCGAGCATGTCGACGACGCGGCCGCGGATGCCGCGGTCACCGAAGCCGTAGTACGTCAGATAGGCGGCCTTGATGATCTGCGGCCGCATCACGATCTCGAGCGGTGTTTTGATCGGCCCCGGCTCGAGGGTCACCTTCGCGTAGCCCGGTCGTTTGACGATGACGGTCGCCTCGACGGGCGGCGTGATCGTGAACGTCCCGTCGTCGCCGACGCGCGTCTCGACGCCGCCCGCGACCACCGAGGCGCCGACGATCGGCTGGCCGTTCGGGTCGAGGACCTTGCCGCCGACCGCGCCTGACCACGTGCCACGCGGACGCTCGGGCTTCGCGGGCTGGGGCACCGCCCGCACGTCGGGCACCGCCCGCACGTCGGGGCGAACGTCGGGTGCAGGCCGCATCTCCCCGGGCCGCGATGGCTCGGGCCGCGTGTCCGGCGCGAGGCGCGCCGTGCGTAGAGGCACCAGCGGCTCGCTCGTCCTGATCGCGACCGGCGTGACCTTGACGCCCTCATGCGCGACCGGCACGTCCACGGCCGGACGAATCGCGCCGACGCCCGGCCGTTCACCGTTCGGAGGGACGACGACACCAACAACCCGTGTCGGCGAGACCGGAATGGGAGCCAGACCGAGTCGGTCCGGCGCGAGAACGCCATAGCCGCAGAGGATAGCGCTCGCGAGCAGGCCCACCGTGAAGCCGGCATCGACGAAAGTGCGGCGTGGAGCGAGGCCGGTGGGCACTTCGAACATTCGTTGCTCCGACAATAACGAAGCGACTAGGACGCGCCAAGAAAAAATTTGCGTAGCGCGTTTTACGCTCTGACAACTACCGTAATATCGCCAGGCATGACCCGTCAACTACTCGCTTGTGAAAGGTCGGAACATCGTTTTGAGGTGGTCAACGGCCTGCGTCTGCACTTCTTGCACACGGGGGCGGCGAGCGGGCCGGCGGTATGTTTCCTTCACGGCGGTGCTGCGCACGCGCACTGGTTCGATCGCGTGATTCCGGCGCTCGACGGTCGCTATCAGGTGATTGCGCTCGACCAGCGCGGCCACGGCGACAGCCAGTGGGCGTCGCCGCCGGCCTACGCCACGGCCGACTTCGCCGAGGATCTGCGCGCGTTGATGGCGCGTCTCGGCTGGGCGCGCGTGACGCTGGTTGGCCACTCGATGGGTGGTCACAACGCCATGGCGTTCGCGGCGTGGCATCCTGAGCGCACGGCGGGGCTGGTCGTCGTCGATTCCCGTCCGTACCTTCCGCCGGACCGCGTTCAGCGCATGCGGGAGCGCGGACGGCGTCCGGCCCGCGTGCACGTGTCCGAAGACGCCGCGGTCGCCGCATTCCGGTTGCTGCCGCGCGACACAATCGCCGATCCTGCGTTGCTCGAGCACGTGGCGCGCGCCGGGCTGACGCGCGCCGATGGTGGATTTCGATTCCGGTTCGATCCGGCGTGCTACGCCGACCGCAAGCCGGTGGACTGCTGGCCGCTGCTGCCGCGGGTCACCGCGCCCACGCTCGTCGTGCGCGGCGAGTATTCGCCGGTCCTGCCGCTGGAGATGGCGGCGCGAATGCTGGAGACGATTCCCGACGCCGAGCTCGTCGAGATTCCCGGCGCGTATCACCACCTGACGCTGGACGCGCCGGACGTCTTCGGCGCGGCGCTCGACCGGTTTCTCCGGCACGCTTCGTAGGGGCGGCGCCGGAGGCCGGCCGCGTCACGCGTAAAAGCGGTGACCGACGACCTGTGGGTGATCGCCAACCACACGGAGACGCCGCTCGCGAAGATCCGGCCGATCGCCGCGCATCAGGCGCGTTCGACCTTGACCGCGCAGACCTTGTACTCGGGGATCTTCGAGGACGGGTCGAAGGCGGCATTCGTGAGGAAGTTCGCCGCCGACTCGTCCAGCTTTACGAACGGCACGAAGATCGCGCCCGCCTTCACCGCTTCCGTCACGCGCGCGTAGCCGGTCAGCTCGCCGCGCCGGCTTTCCACCCGTAGCCGCGCGCCCTCGTCGACGCCGAGGCGGCGCGCGTCGCTCGGATGAATCGCGATCTCGAGTCGCGGCGCCAACTCCATCAGCCCCTGCACGCGGCGTGTGAGCGTGCCGCCGTGCCAGTGGTAGAGCAGGCGGCCGGTATTCAGCACGAATGGATAGTCGGCGTCGGGCAATTCCGCGGCGGTCTCGATCTGTCGCGCCGGGATGAAGCGGCCGCGGCCGCGCGGGAAGGACTCGGCGTAGAGGAAGCGCGTGCCGGGATGCTCGGGAGTCGGGCACGGCCACTGCAGCCCGCCTTCGCGATCGAGGCGCGCGTGCGAGAGGCCCGCGAGAAACGGGGTGAGTCGCGCCATCTCGTCGAAGATCTCCGCGGCGCCCCCGTAGTCGAACTGCCCGCCGACGTCCAGGCCGATCCGGCGCGCCACGCGCTTGGCCAGCTCCTGCGTGATCCACCAGTCCGGACGCGCCTCACCCGGAGGCGGCACGGCGGCCCGGACCCGCTGGACGCGTCGCTCGGAGTTGGTGAACGTGCCCTCCTTCTCGACGAACGCGGCCGCGGGCAGGAACACGTGGGCGCGCTCGGCGGTCTCGTGCATGAACAGGTCCTGCACGACGAGGAAATCGAGCTGCTCGATGGCCTTCTGCGCGTGATTGAGATCGGGCTCCGAGAGCAGCGGATTTTCGCCGACGACGTACATCGCGCGCGTGTCGCCGGTGAGGCAGCCTTCGACCATCTCGGTGACGACGCGTCCGGCGCGGCCCGGCGGCCGGACGCCCCACACGCGCTCGAACTGCGCCAGCGTGTCGTCGACGTAGTGCTGATAGCCGGGCAGGTTCGTCGGAATGCACCCGGCGTCGCCGCAGCCCTGCACGTTGTTCTGGCCGCGCAGCGGCGAGATGCCGCTGCCCGCGAAGCCCATCTGGCCTGCGACGAGCGACAGATTCAGCAGCGCGTGGGCGTTGTGAATGCCGTTGACGTGCTGGGTGATGCCCATGCCCCACACGAGGCACGACCCCGAAAACGGCGGCTTCGCGTACCAGCGTGCCGCCTGCGCGATGTCGCGCGCGGGCACGCCGGTGACGCGCTCGGCGTAGTCGAGCGTGTAGGTTTCGAGGGCGCCGCGCCATGCGTGGTACCCCTCGGTGCGCTCCCGAATGAAGCGCTCGTCGGCCAGACCCTCGTCGACGATGACGCGCGCCATCGCGTTGAAGAGCGCGACGTCGGTGCCGGGCCGCTGCGCGATCCAGAGATCCGCCTGGTCGCACAGCTCGACGCGCTTGGGGTTGACGACGATCAGCCGCGCGCCGCGGCTCACCGCACGACGGAACCGCACGGCGATGACGGGATGATTTGCGGACGCGTCCGCGCCGACGACCATGATGCAGCCCGCTTCCTCGTAGTCGACGTACGAGTTCGACGTGGCCCCGGAGCCCATCGAGGCGAGCATCGCCTCCACGGACGGCGAGTGGCATAGGCGCGTGCAGTGGTCGACGTCGTTGGTGCCCATCACGACGCGGCAGAACTTCTGCACCAGGTAACCGTCCTCGTTGGTCGCCTTCGCGCTGGCGAGCGCCCCGAAGCGGCCGCGATTGCGTGCGAGTCCGTCCGCGGCGGCGTCGAGGGCCTCATCCCACGACACCGGCCGCCAACCGTTCTCGCCGCGAACCATCGGTCGGGTGATCCGGTCCTTCGAATGGACGAAGCCGGTGGCGAAGCGCCCCTTCACACAGAGCATGCCGAGGCTGGAGGGATTCCGCGGAGCGTCGTCGGCCATGAGGGCCAGGCGCCCGTCCTCGCGAACCTTGACCTCGATGCCGCAGCCCACGCCGCAGTACGGGCACGTCGTCTCCACGCTCCGCGCGATCTTGGCTGGCGCGTCCTTCGGCCGCAGCGCGCCGGTCGGGCACGTGGCCACGCACTGGCCGCAGGAGGTGCAGACCGATGAGGCCATCGGGCCATCGCCGAAGACGCCCACCTTGGTGGCGTGATTGCGGCCGAGCAGCGCGATCGCGCCGATCTGCTGGACGTCGTCACACGCGACGGCACACCGGCCGCAGAGGATGCAGGCGTCGCGGTCGAGAACGAAGAAGGACTTGCTGGCGTCTTCCTCATAGGTGTGCAGCGGGGTCCACAACTGCTCCACCTTGCCGTGGCGCACGGCCGCGTCACCGAGCTGGCCGAATCCGTTCCGGTGTTCGCCGGGCGTCAGCATCGACAGCGTGAGGGCCAGCACGGTCGAACGCACGCGCGCGACCTCGGGATGCCGCGTGTCCACGATCATTCCGTCGCGGGCGGGCAGGTGGCACGCGGCCGGCGTCCCGCGCTGTCCTTCGACGTGCACGAGACACGTGCGGCAGGCGCCGAGCGGCGCTCGGTCGGGATCCTTGCACAGCTGCGGCAACGCGATGCCGAGGCGATTCACCGCATCCAGCACCGTGGCGCCGGCGGCAACCTCGACGCGACGTCCGTCGACGGTGACGATCATGCGCGGCTCATGATACGCCGAACTCTCGCGGAAACTCCGTCAGGCCGGAGCGAACGGCGAGCGGCGCGGCCTGGCCGAGGCCGCAGAGTGAGGCCAGCTGCACTGCCTCCGCGAGCGTCGCCACGCCCGTCACATCCACCTTGGGCTCGTCGAGCAGCGCCAGCATCCGCGCGGTTCCCTCTCGGCACGGCGTGCACTTGCCGCACGATTCGCGCGCGTTGAACGCGAGCAGCGTACGCACCGCGGAGCGAACGGCGGCCGCGCGGCCCAGCGCGACGACGCCCCCCGTTCCCGGATTGACGGGGCCGCGTGGGATCAGGGGCTCGTCGAACTGTCGCGGGTGCACGACGCTGCCCGACGGGCCGCCGAGGACGACGGCCTCGATCGGCTCGCCGTCCGCGCCACCGCCGAGCTCGATCAGGGCGCCCAGTGTGCAGCCCACCTCCATCTCGACGACGCCGGGCCGTCGGAGATTTCCCGAGAGGCCGAACAGCTTGGTGCCGTAGCCGCCGCCGAGGGCGGCGAAGGCGGCGCCGCCGCGCGCCACGATCGGAACGATCGCGAACAGCGTCTCGACGTTGTTGATGACCGTGGGCTTGCCGAACAAGCCCGCCTCCACGGGGAAGGGTGGTCGCGTCCGCGGCATTGCGCGCCGACCCTCGATCGACTCGAGCAGCGCCGTCTCCTCGCCCAGGATGAAGCCGCCGGCGCCGCGGCGGATCTCGACGTCGAGCGAGAACTCGGAGCCGAGAATGCGCTCACCGATCAGGCCCCACTGCCGGGCCTGGCCGAGCGCCACCGCCAGGCGCTCGGCAGCAAGCCCGGCCTCGCCGTGGATATAAAGGATGGCGCGCGAGGCGCCGGTGACGTACGCGGCGATCAGCGCAGCCTCGAGCAGCCGGTGCGGATCCCCCTCCATCAGGTGACGGTCCTTGAAGATGCCAGGCTCGCCTTCCTCGCCGTTCACCACGAGGTACTTGGGCGCACCGGCGGCCGCGCGACAGGCCGCCCACTTCACGGCCGTCTGGAAGTACGCGCCGCCCCGTCCCGCCAGTCCCGCCGCACGAACCTCGTCGATCACCATGTCCGGCCGTTGTTCTTCGAGAACGTGGGCGAGCGTGGCGTAGGTGCCATGGCGGAGCGCGTCGGCGATGTCGTACGGATCGGCGAGCCCGCAACGCTCGGTCAGCATCCGGCGCTGCGGCCCCATCCACTCCGGCGGCGCTGCGAAATCGCGCTCACCAAGGTTGGCGGCCAGCGCGTTGAGCAGGCGCGGAGCGGTTTCGCGTGTGACGCCCGCCGCGGTGATCGGCGGCTTGCCATCACGCAGCACCTCGACGATCGGCGCCGCCCAGCACATACCATTGCAGCCGGCGGCAACGACCGTCCACGCGAGACCGCGCCGCTGGACCTCGAGACGGAGCGCTTCGAGCGTCTCGCCGGCGCCCACCGCGAGTCCGCAGGTGCCGACGCCCACGGCCAGCCGCGCGCCGGTACGCCGGCGCTCGGCCTCGCGCCGCAGCGCCGTGAAGCGCGCCCCGGGTGAGCCGATCGCCGGCGGCGTCGCCGGCGGTCCGCCGCGGCCGGTGAGCGGCGTTGGCGCGTGCTCGGCCGGCCCGCCGTCGAGCAGCGCGTCGAGCCCGGCGGTCGTCACACGCCCTCGATAGGTGTGATCGACTTCCACCACCGGCGCCACGGAGCACGCGAACGCGCAGTCCATCGCCTCGAGCGTGACCACGCCGTCGCGCGTCGTCTCTCCCGCACGGATCCCGAGCCCCCGCTCGCAGCGCCGGAGCAGCTCGGCGCCGCCGCGCGCGACGCACGCCACACCGGTGCACACGCGGACGATACGCCGGCCCGGTTCGGCCAGGCGCAGCTCCGGATAGTGGGTGGCGACACCCCAGACCTCGCTCTTCGGCACGCGCAGGTGCGCGGCGATGGTCGCAAGCGTCTCCGGGGAGAGCCAGCCTTCCTCGTGCTGTGCGGCCTGCAGCGCCGGCAGCAGCCAGGTGCGCTCACGTGGAAACTGTGACAACGCTTCGGCGACGGGCATGTGTCCCGTCAGGGTATCACCGGATGCCCCTACGCGACGCCGACGTGCAGCGCGATGGTCCCGAGCCCGACGCGTCGATAGCGCACGTCGCGCAGCCCCGCGCGTCGCATCGCGTCCGCGAGCCCAGGCGGGCTCGCGAAGCGCTCGACCGACTCCGGCAGATACGTGTATGCCGCGCGGTCGCCGGCCACGAGCGCGCCAATGGCGGGAACGATCCGCTGGAAGTAAAACCCGAAGACGCGATCCCAACCGGGCACGCGTGGTCGCGTGATCTCCAGCGTCACCACGAGACCGCCGGGCTTGGTGACCCGGCGCATCTCGGTGAAGCCGCGTGCAAGGTCGACCAGATTGCGGACGAGGAACGCCGAGGTGACGGCGGCGAAGGCGCGATCGCGGAATGGCAGCGACAGCGCGTCGGCCGACAGCAACGGCACGCGCGCCTCGCCGCGTCGGGCGAGCTTGCTGCGCGCCTGATCCAGCATGGCCTCCGAGAAATCGGCGCCGACGACCATGGAGCCGGGCCGCACGGCGCGCACGGCGAGCGCCAGGTCGGCGGTGCCGGTGGCGAGGTCGAGGATCGGCCCGGGCGGTGCTCCGACCACGGCGGCGGCGGCCAGTCGTCGCCACGCGTGGTGGCGGCCGCCCGTCATCAACGAGTTCATGACGTCGTAGCGCCGCGCAATGCGCGTGAACATCTCGCGGATCCGCGCCGCGCCCGGATCGTTCACGCGCGCACGGCCTTGGCTACCAGAGGAGCCCGCCGACGACCGACGCCAGCACGATCACCGCGATGTAGCCGTTGATGTTGAAGAACGCGACGCCGAGGCGTGAGAGATCCGTCGGGCTCACCAGCGAGTGCTCGTACACGAGCAGCGCCACCACGGCGAGCCAGCCGATCCAGTAGAGCGGGCCCAGCGCCTGCATGACGCCGAGCAGCGCGAACGCCGCCGCCGTGAGGGCGTGGCAGATCCGCGCGATGCGCAGGGCCGCTGCGATGCCGAAGCGCGCCGGCACGGAGTGGAGCCTGTGGGCGCGATCGAAGTCCACGTCCTGGCACGCGTAGATCAGGTCGAAGCCCGCGATCCACACGGTGAGCGCCAACCAGAGCACGAGCGCCGGCGGCTCCAGCGCACCGCGTACGGCGATCCAGCCGCCGGCGGCCGCGATGCCGTCGGTGAAGCCGAGGATCCAGTGCGACGTCCAGGTGAAGCGCTTGGTGTAGTTGTAGCCGACGAGGAAGATCAGGGCGAGCGGCGCCAGCGCAAGGCAGAGCGGATTGAGACGCCAGGCTGCGACGAACATGAGCGCGGCGCCGGCGAGCGCGAGCGCCTGAAGCTCGCCGACTCGCAGGAGGCCGCGCGGAAGATGGCGGCCCGCCGTCCGGGGATTGGCGGCGTCGATCGAGCGGTCCACGACGCGGTTGGTGGCCATTGCGCACGTGCGGGCGCCGATCATGGCCGCTGTGATCCATGCGACGGTGCGCCACCCCGGCCAGCCGTTGGCGGCCAGCACCATGGCGATGTAGGCAAAGGGCAACGCGAACACGGTGTGCTCGAACTTGATGGCGTCGAGCAGGTGGCGCGCCCGGCTTGTCGCCGCCGACGTCGGGCTCAGAGACCGTAATCCTTCCAGCGACGCGTGACGCGATCACGGACGTCGTCGCTCATGCGGATCTCCTCGGGCCAGGCCTGAGCCACGTCGTCGAGCGTGCCCTTCTCGGTCGCATCCACGCCGAGCTTGCCGCCGTAGCGATGGCGAAGCGCCGCGTGATCCAGGTCGTCCATCGGCCCCTCGAGAATGACCAGATCGCGGCGAGGATCGATGTTGCCGGTCGCGCGCCAGGCGACTTCCGAGAGATCGTGAACGTTCACGTGCTCGCTCACGACCACGATCGTTTTGGCGAGCATCATGAGTCCCATGCCCCACAGGGCCTGCATGACCTTGCGCGCCTGCCCGGGATACCGCTTGCGGATCGACACGATGACCATGTTGTGGAACACGCCCTCGGCTGGCATGTTCACGTCCACGATCTCCGGCAGCATGAGCTTCATGATCGGCAGGAAGATCCGTTCGGTGGCCTTGCCGAGCCAGTAGTCTTCCTGCGGCGGCCGGCCGACGATCGTCGTCGGATAGATCGGACGCGCGCGTCGCGTGAGCGCCGTGAGGTGGAACACCGGATACTCGCGCGCCAACGAGTAGTAGCCGGTGTGATCGCCGAACGGCCCTTCCATCCGCCGCTCGGTGGGATCGACGTAGCCCTCGAGCACGATCTCGGCCTGTGCCGGCACCTCGAGGTCGATCGTCCGACATGCAACGAGCTCGACGCCCGCGCCGCGCAGCCAGCCCGCGAAGACCACCTCGTCGATGCCGGGCGGCAGGGGCGCCGAGGCGGCATAGATCATCGCCGGGTCGCCGCCGAGCGCGATGGCCACGGGCATGCGGGACGTCGCGCGGTGCTCGTGCTCGGCCCCGCCTTTGTGTGTTTGCCAGTGCATTCCGAGGGTGCGGTCGTCGAACATTTGAAGACGGT
>Ga0075428_100000486_pt1 | contig 40096 bp, 31 predicted proteins | sample RhiMetdeltSRZDD2_FD_75291 | JGI IMG/M metagenome (GOLD analysis project Ga0075428, IMG submission 75291) | Populus rhizosphere microbial communities from Tennessee, USA - Rhizosphere MetaG P. deltoides SRZDD2 | ecosystem: Host-associated > Plants > Roots > Rhizosphere > Soil | place: USA... | reverse complement strand
GCCAGGAGCCGCGAATGACCCCGAATCGGTGAATCGCTTCCGCCGCATAGTCAGAGCAGGACGGCAGATACCGGCAGGAGCCGGCAAACATGTGAGAAATCAGGACTTTGTAGCAACGGATTGCCGCCAGTGCAAGAACGGTCGGCACGGGCTGCGGCCTCGGCGCATCAACGGGAGACATCGGATGTTGCGGCGAGCAGCCGGCCTGCGCACCGTCTGAAGGTGGCGCGGAAATCGGATTCAAGGCTGGAATAGGCGGCATCGAACAGCTCTCGGCGAGGGATCACCACTACATCGAGACCCTTGCCAGGCGGCAGCAGATCTGATCGCCTGAAAACCTCTCGTATCAATCTCTTAGCGCGGTTTCTCCGAACTGCGTCGCCCAGTTTTCGAGACGCCACGATTCCCAGCCTCACAACCCCGGCATCGTTGGGTGCTATCAGGACCGTCCAGTACTGGCTCTTCGCCCGTTGGGATCGATCGAAAACGCGTTGAAACTCGTCGCGGCGCCTTACCCGGCGCGCCTTCGTGAAGCGCTCCGATCGCCGTACCATCTTTCTGCGGACTGGTGGCTCTAGTGCCGACCCGGTTATGAGGAGGAAACGGTCAGCCGTTTACGCCCTTTTGCGCGACGCCGCTTCAACACCTGGCGGCCCTTCTTGGTTGCCATACGCACGAGAAAGCCATGCGTGCGCTTTCGGCGCCGGCGGTTTGGCTGAAACGTCACACTCATTGTCGAGAACCCCTGCAGCGGAACAAGGATAGCGGAGAAACTTAAATAGTAATCAAACGCTTCAGACGGTGTCAATCGAGAGAGAAGGTTGTGACCCGCCGAAACCGTGTGCTACAGTCGCTACCCCCACGGCACCCGGCCGTAGGGTCACCCCCCGAAGTTTTCCACAACTGTGGAAAAAAATGTGGAAAAGCAACGGTTTTCCGGCGGCCAACGGCCCGGATACCTCATGAAGACCCTTTTTGTCGGGGCTGGGACAGAAAAGTGACGAATTTCACCAGGTTGAGCGCCTCTTTTTTAAGAATTTCTGGGTAATTCCGACTCACTGGGACGCAAAATCTCCACAAGGGCGTACTTTCCGCGGCAGGCGTGCAAATGACCGGCAGCATCTGGGATCAGGTCCTTTCCCGTGTCGAGACGAAGGTCAACCGACACATCTTCTACACCTGGTTCAAGCCGACGACATTCATTCGCGACGAAGGGTCGACACTGCGGATCCGTGTGCCCACCGCGTTGTTTCGCGACTGGCTGACCAAGCACTACGCGGCTGTGCTCGATGAGGCGCTTGGCGAAATCAATCGGAGAGGGACCGCCATCACGTTCGTCTCTGAATCTTCGGAGGTGGCTGAGCCGTCAGTTATTCCCAGTGCCGCTCCGGTTCCGGCTCCCGAGATATTTTCCGACGCAGTCGACCAGGGCAGCGACGCGTCCGCCGGAAGCCTGGCGCCCCGCTATTCGTTCGATACCTTCATCGTCGGACCTTCAAATCAGTTCGCGCATGCCGCATGCCGCGCCGTCGCAGAGACGCCGTCGCGCTCCTACAATCCGCTATTCATCTATGGCGGCGTGGGACTCGGCAAGACTCACTTGATGCACGCCATCGGTCACTACGTGCTGAATCATCTCCGCCCGCTGAAGTTGACCTACATCTCATCCGAACGGTTCATGAACGAGATGATCAATGCCGTGCGGTACGATCGCGTGCTCGATTTTCGTGAACGATATCGGAGCGTCGACATTCTACTGGTCGACGACATTCAGTTTCTCGCCGGAAAGGAAGGCACGCAGACCGAGTTCTTCCATACCTTCAACTCGCTCTACGACTCGCAGAAGCAGATCGTCATCAGCAGCGATTGCCCGCCGCACGAGATTCCACAGCTTGAAGAGCGGCTGCGATCGCGTTTCGAGTGGGGGCTCATCGCCGACATCCAGCCACCTGACCTGGAGACAAAGGTGGCAATTCTCAAGAAGAAAGCCGAGACCGAGGGGATTCCGCTTCCCGACAACGTGGCGATTTACATTGCCGGCAAGATCAAATCGAACATCCGCGAGCTCGAAGGATCGCTGATTCGATTGATTGCTTATGCTTCGCTGACCGGTAGGGAGATTTCGCTGCCGCTCGCCCAGGACGTGCTGAGAAACGTTCTGCAGCATGACGAGCGCGCGGTCACGATCGAGGGGATTCAGAAATTCGTCTCCGACTATTACCAGCTCAAACACGGTGAGCTCAAGTCGAGAAACAACTCGAAGTCGATCGCCATGCCGAGGCAAATCGCGATGTATCTCTGCAAAAGTTTGACGAGCGCATCACTGCCGGAAATCGGTCGCAGCTTCGGCGGCAAACATCACTCGACCGTGATCCATTCGATCCGCAAGATCGAAGACATGCGACAGCGCGACGGAGATTTCAACACGCTTATCAACACGTTCATGGAGTCGTTTCGATAGAGAACGGACCAACAACCACGAGTTTTGCACAGCTTCAACGGTTCAGCTTTGAGGATGATTTGTGGGTATCGAGGGAGTCTGAAATTACCCACCGTTTCCGTCCGGGGATCCCGCCGCGGTACCGAAGAAACCTCCACAGCCTAACTCTCAGATCCACAAGGGTTAATGGCTCGTTTTGTTGTTTTCAACAAAGCCTCTTTATTGTTATAATTCTTTGTTCCTGATCTCCCTCAACATTATTGGGATCAGGCACGCTATCGCCACATAACAAACGGCGCCTTCCCCCTGAGGTCATCACCGACATGGAACTGGTCGTACGTAAGGCCGATCTGCTGCGCGAACTGCAGTTGTTCCAGGGCATCGTGGAACGCAAGAACACGATCCCGATTCTCGCCAACGTTCTGATTGAGACCGATGGCGACCAGGTCAAACTGCTCGCGACCGATCTCGAGGTCGGCCTCCGGAGTCGTTGTCAGGCGTCGATATCGAAAAAAGGATCGCTGACCCTTCCCGCCAAGAAGTTGTACGAAATCATCAAGGCGCTTCCCGAAACGGATGTGCGCATCGAAGAGGACAAGAGCGGCGTCAAGGTGGCCGCCGATCGCTTCGACTCTCATATGCAGACGTTGCCTCGCGAGGATTTCCCAACATTGCCAGACGGCACGGGAGCGTACAGCGCAACGCTTCCGCGTGATGTGCTGAAGCACATGGTCGCGAAAACACAGTTCGCTATTACGGGCGAGGACACTCGCTATTTTCTGAACGGCGCATTATTCATTCAGCGCCCCGACTCGATGAGCCTTGTCTCGACTGACGGTCACCGGTTGGCGCTGATTACCGTTGCCCGCGACAAGGCGCGCAGCCGCGCGAAGTCCAACGACGAGGAGCGGGTCATTCTTCCGCGAAAGACCCTTTTGGAACTCGGTCGGCTGCTTTCGGAGGGAGAGGGGGATATTCAGTACGAACGCGGAGAGAATCATCTCTTCTTCGAAGTCGGCGGCCGGCTGCTGATTTCCCGGATGATCGACGGGCAATTCCCCGCGTTCGAGCGCGTTATCCCGAAAGGGAACGACAAGCGCGTTGAATTCGATCGCGATCGTCTGACCAGCGCCGTCAAGCGGGTTGCGCTGCTCTCGAACGAACGGTCGCGCGCCGTGAAGTTCCAGATCGACAAGGGCAAGGTCGAAATCATGTCGAGCAGTCCGGAGTTCGGTGAGGCGAAGGAAGTCCTGATGGTGGACTACGCCGCGGCGCCGGTGACGATCTGTTTCAACGCGCAGTATGTGCTGGATTTTCTGGGGGCGGTAGAAAGCGATTCGATTGGCCTCGAGTTCAAAGACGAGATGAGCCAGGCCGTGATGAAACCCATCGGCGCGGAAGGGTATGACTACACCTACGTAATCATGCCGATGAGAGTGTGAGAGCAATTGGTGAATTGGTGGGTTGGTGAATTGGTGAATTGGCGCGGAACTGACGGTGACGCGCTTCGCATCCCAAGTCGCCATTCCCGAATCAGTTCACTAATTCGCCAATTCACGAATTCACCAATTCACCAATTGTTTTGATTGATGTCTGATTTGGAACGTCAGGACGACGAGCAGCGGTCCGCCGCGGCCAAGCCGGAGGCACAGATCGAGCCCGAGGTGGCGCCGCCGGCGGCTCCCCGAACGTCGGATAACGGGACCGGTGCGCCGGACGACTACGGCGCCGACAAAATCAAGGTCCTCGAAGGGCTTGAAGCAGTCCGGAAACGACCCGCGATGTACATCGGGTCGACGGGTGCGCCCGGCCTCCATCATCTCGTCTACGAGATCGTCGACAACTCAATCGACGAGGCGCTTGCCGGGCACTGCGACCTGGTGAACGTCACTCTTCACATCGACAACTCGGTCACCGTCGTCGACAACGGCCGTGGCATCCCTGTCGATCAGCACGTCAGTGGAAGGTCCGCCGCGGAAGTGGTCCTCACCGTCCTGCACGCTGGTGGCAAGTTCGACAACGAAAGCTACAAGGTGTCGGGTGGTCTGCACGGTGTCGGCGTGTCGGTCGTCAATGCGCTCTCAGAAACACTCGATCTCGAGATCTGGCGCAACGGTGAGGTCTACAAGCAGGGGTACGAGCGCGGTACGCCGGTGGCGGATCTCGAGGTGACCGGCACGACGAAGAAGCGCGGGACCAAGATCACGTTTAAACCGGATTCGCAGATTTTCGAGACGACGGAGTTCAGCTTCGATACCCTGGCGCAGCGGTTGCGCGAGCTCGCATTCTTGAACGGCGGCGTCACCATCACGCTCGACGACGAGCGCGACGGCAAGTCGCACAAGTTCCTCTACGAAGGCGGCATCATCTCGTTCGTCGAGTACTTGAATCAGAACAAGGCGACCGTCAACGACAAGCCGATCTACATGCACGGTGAAAAGGACGGCATCGACGTCGAGATCGCACTGCAGTGGAATGACGGGTACGCCGAGACGGTCTATTCCTTCGCCAACAACATCAACACGCATGAAGGCGGCACCCACCTGTCCGGATTCCGCTCCGCGCTGACGCGGACGATGAATTACTACGCCACCAAGAACAACCTCGCGAAGGATCTCAAAGACGCGAGCATCGGGGGGGATGACATCCGCGAAGGGCTGATTGCGGTCGTGAGCGTCAAGATTCCGCGGCCGCAGTTCGAAGGGCAGACGAAGACAAAGCTCGGCAATACCGAAGTCAAGGGCATCGTCGAGGCAATCCTGAACGATAAGCTGGGCGCTTACCTCGAACAGAACCCGAGCGTCGCGAAGCGCATCGTCGCCAAGGCCGTCGACGCCGCGCGCGCGCGCGAAGCGGCGCGCAAGGCGCGCGATCTCGTGCGCCGCAAGGGGGCGCTCGATAACAGCTCGCTCCCGGGCAAACTCGCCGACTGCCAGGAGCGCGACCCGGCGCAGAGCGAAATCTACATCGTCGAAGGAGAATCGGCCGGCGGCTCAGCGAAGCAGGGGCGCGATCGCCGCTTCCAGGCAATTTTGCCGATCAAGGGCAAAATCCTGAACGTCGAGAAAGCGCGGTTCGACAAGATGCTGGGCAGCGACGAGATCAAAACGATGATCGCCGCGCTCGGCTGCGGTATCGGCGCCGAGGACTTCGACATCTCCAAGCTGCGCTACCACCGCGTCATCATCATGACCGACGCGGACGTCGATGGGTCTCACATCCGCACGTTGCTCCTGACCTTCTTCTACCGGCAGATGCGTCAACTGGTTGAGCACGGCTACGTCTATATCGCACAGCCGCCGCTCTTCCGCGCGAAACGCGGCCGAACCGAAGTGTTCATCCGTGACGAGCGCGCGCTCGAAACCTGGCTGATGAAGCGGGCGGTCGAATCGCGAGTGGTGGTGCTGCCGGATGGAACCGAAATGTCCGGCGAGGAGCTCGAGCACCGGCTCGAGCGGCTGATTGCGTTCAGAAAGCTGCTGCAGATCGTCGAGCGCCGTGGGCCGACGCGCGAAGTCGTGCTCGGCCTGCTCGAACGGGAGGCGAAGGACAAGGCATTCTTTGCCGATCGCGTACGGGTTGACGCGCTCGCCGCCGCGCTGACGACTTCGACGCGCACCGTGGCCGTGCAGCCGGATGAAGAGCACCAGGCGTTTGCGCTCGCGATTGAAGATCGGAGCGGCGGCTATCCGCGCCATCACCGTGTCGACCAGGATTTCGTCACCACCGGCGAGTTCCGCACACTGGCGGCGAGCTACCAGGACGTCAAGGGCATTCGCGCGCCCATGATCGTGAAGACGACGGCAGCCGCTCCATCCGACGATGGAGCCGGTGAGTCGGTCGAGGCTGCCGCGGCTGCGAATGAAACGGCGATCGGCGGCGCGCCGCTGGATGAAGCGACCAAGCTCGCCGCGGAACCCAAGCCGCTCGATTCATCGTCAGGTCCGAAACAGCCGCACAAGGCGGTTCGTGACGCCGATGTTCGCGTCGAGTCGCTCGACGACCTCGTGGAGTTCTTTACCGCCGCCGGAAAGAAGGGCGTCGCGGTCAACCGCTATAAAGGTCTCGGCGAAATGAACCCGGATACGTTGTGGGAAACCACGATGGATCCGGAACGCCGTTCGCTGGCACAGGTGCGCGCCGAAGACCACATGGAAGCGGATCTGATGTTCACCACGCTGATGGGCGATCAGGTCGAGCCGCGACGGAAGTTCATCGAAGACAATGCGCTCGACGTCAAGAACCTGGATATTTGATCCCTGTAATTGGTGAGTTGGCGAATTTGTGAATTGGTGAATTGGCGCCGCCGCGCCAGTTCGGCGCCTTTCACTCAATTCGCCAATTCACCAATCCACCAATTCACCAATTCCTATGACTGACTCCCTCACAAAATTCCCCGTCAACATCGAAGACGAGATGAAGCGCTCGTACATGGATTACGCGATGAGCGTAATCATCGGGCGAGCGCTGCCGGACGTTCGTGACGGGTTGAAGCCGGCCCACCGCCGCGTGCTCTACGGCATGCGCACCATGGGCCTTGCGTCGAATCGCGCCTATCGCAAGTGCGCCAAGATTGTCGGCGAGGTGATGGGCAACTATCACCCGCACGGTGACGCGTCGATCTACGACACGCTGGTCCGCCTCGCGCAGGACTTCAACATGCGCTACACCCTGGTCGAAGGCCAGGGAAATTTCGGCTCGGTCGACGGCGATCCGCCGGCGGCCATGCGATACACCGAGGCGCGGCCGCGGTCGCTCGCCGAAGCGATGATGGCGGATCTCGACAAGGAGACCGTCGACTTCGTTCCAAACTACGACGAAACGACTGAAGAGCCCACCGTTCTTCCGACGACATTCCCGAACCTTCTCGTCAACGGCTCGTCGGGTATCGCGGTTGGGATGGCCACCAACATTCCACCGCACAACATGCGCGAAGTGATCGACGGCGTGATCGCCGTGATCGACCACCGCGCGCAGACGAAGGAATCGCGGCTCAAGGCGGTCCTCAAGGCGATTCCTGGTCCCGACTTGCCGACTGGCGGTTTCATTGTCGGCCGTCACGGAATTTTCCAGGCGTACACGAGCGGGCGCGGCGCGATTACCATGCGCGCCAAAGCGAAGACCGAGGAGTCCAGGAAGGGGGAGAAGATCTCGATCGTGGTCACCGAGATTCCCTATCAGGTCAACAAAAAGCGCCTGCTCGAGAACATTGCCGATCTCGTTCGCGAGAAGACGATCGAAGGCATTTCTGATCTTCGCGACGAATCCGATCGGGAAGGCATGCGGATCGTCATCGAGCTGAAACGCGGCGAAGTGCCGGAGGTCGTCCTCAACAACCTCTACAAGCACACGCAGCTGCAGACGACCTTCGGGATCATCATGCTCGCGATTGTCGGCGGCCGCCCGAAGGTGTTGCCGCTGGTCGAGATCCTCGAGCACTTCGTCGAGTTCAGGCGCGAGGTCGTCCGCCGGCGGACCGAATTCGAGCTGCGCAAGGCCGAGGCGCGCGCTCACATTCTCGAAGGATTGAAGATCGCCCTCGATCATCTCGATCGAGTGATCGCTCTCATTCGCGCCGCCAAGAGCCCGATCGAGGCGCGCACCGGCCTGATGACCGAGTTCAAGTTCACACAGGTCCAGGCGCAGGCGATTCTCGATATGCAGCTTCAGCGCCTGACGGGATTGGAGCGACAGAAGATCATCGACGAGCTGGTGGAACTGCTCAAGACGATCGAGCGGCTGCGCGCGATTCTGTCGAGCGACGAGCTGTTGATGCAGGTCGTCCTCAACGAGCTGAAAGAGGTTCGCGAGAAATACAGCGACGAGCGCCGCACGGTCATCGTCGAGGAGAGCGGCGAACTGCGGATCGAGGATCTGATTGCCGACGAAGACATGGCCATCACCGTGACCAACACCGGTTACATCAAGCGCACCGCAATTTCAACGTATCGGGCCCAGCGGCGTGGCGGCAAGGGCCGCATCGGCATGCGCACGCGCGAAGAGGACTTCGTCAGTCATCTCTTCATCGCCTCGGCCCACTCGTACATCATGATTTTCTCGGATCGTGGCCGCGCCTACTGGCTCAGAGTCCACGAGATACCCGACGTCGGGCCGGGCGGCAAAGGAAAGGCGATTGCCAACCTCGTCGCGATGGAAGAAGGTGAACGAATCGCTGCGCTGCTGGCGGTCAAGGAATTCCCGGAGCAGGAGGATCAGCAGTACGTCGTCATGGGAAGCCGGAAAGGTGTGATCAAGAAAACCGACCTCTCCGCGTTCCGCAACCCGCGCGCCGGCGGCATTATCGCCATGGGTGTCGAAGAAGGAGACGCGGTCATCGCGGTGCAGATGTCCGACGGCAAGGAGCAGGTCTTTCTCGGGACCCGCGACGGCATGGCCATCCGGTTCGAGGAGACAGATGTTCGCCCGATGGGACGGACCGCCTACGGTGTCCGCGGTATTTCGCTCCGCGACGACGATGCCGTAGTGGCGATGGAAGTGGTGCGGGAGGGCGGTACTCTACTCACCGTCGCGCAGAACGGCTATGGCAAGCGGACCGAGCTCGGTGAGTATCGCCTGCAATCCCGCGGTGGTGTTGGCATCATCAACATCCAGACCTCGGATCGCAACGGCAAGGTGGTCGGCATTGCTTACGTCAGCGACGACGATGAGCTGATGATCATCAGCCAGCAGGGGATGATCATCCGCATGCGTGCCGGCGACGTCAGGGCCATCGGCCGGGCGACGCAAGGGGTTCGGCTGATCGAAATGGAAGAAGGGGACGCCGTCGTCGGGATTGCCAAGCTGGCGGAGAAGGACGAGGGGAATGGGGACGACAATGCTCAATGATTAATGGCCAATGCTCAATGAACGCGTCATTGAACATTGAGCATTGCCCTCAGGCAGGCTCTAGCTTCGCGTACTTCGCGAGGAGCTTCTTCACGCCGACCAGATTGAAGCGCACCGTGATCTTCATGTCGTCGTTGTGTTCTTCGACCGCGACCACCGTGCCGACACCGAACTGCGCGTGTCGGACTCGCATGCCCGATCGCAGGTGCTGCATCGACTGATCCTCGTCCTCGTACCGGTAACTCTCTTCGGCTTCCTTGAAGCGAGCCGCCTTGCCTTTGCGGCCGTAGGGGTTGGTGCGGAACTCGTAGTGATTGTGCGTAAAGGTACCCTGGTACGCAGACGCGTAAGTCGGGGCGATGCGTTCGATGAGTTCCGCGGGGATCTCGTCGAGAAACCGTGACGGCTCTGTCGATTGATATTCGCCGAAAACGCGGCGGCGTGCTGCGCTGGTGAGCACGAGCTGCGATTGCGCGCGCGTCATCCCCACATAACAGAGGCGCCGCTCTTCTTCGATCTCCTCTTCGTCCTCGCTGGATCGGGAGTGGGGAAAGAGGCCTTCCTCGAGGCCGGCGATGACGACCAACGGAAACTCCAGCCCTTTCGCCGCGTGCATCGTCATCAGCCAGACTTTCGCTTCGCGCGTGCCTGATTCTTCATCCGCCTCCGACAGCAGCGAGAGCCGATCGACGAAGCCACCGAGCGACGCCTCGGCGTCGCGCATCTCGTACTCCCGCGCAGCCGAAACCAGCTCCATCAGGTTGTCGATGCGCTCGTTGGCCTCTTCGGTGTTCTCGTCGCGCAGGTCCTTCAGGTACCCCGTCTGGTCCAGCATCTTGCCGATCGTGATCGAGACTGTATCGCGACGCGCGACATCGGCGAGACCGGCAAGCAGATCGCGAAACACGCGGAGCGAGGCAATCGCCCGGGATGCGAGCTTGCCGTCATCGACGGCATAAACCAGCTTGGCCCACAGCGAACGCGCGGAACTCACTTCCTGGAGCCCTGCCGCGAGCAGTGGGGGTGCATCCGCAAGTACCGCATTCGGATCGATCGCCTGCAGCGAGTCCATGACCCCCTTGCCGATGCCACGGGCCGGCACGTTGATGACCCGTCGCAGGCTGACATCGTCGTGCGGGTTGATGAGCAGTTTGAGATACGCCAGCGAATCCTTGATTTCCTTGCGCTCGTAGAATCGGACCCCGCCGATGATCTTGTACGGGATGTTCTCGCGCATCAGCGAGTCTTCAACCGCACGCGACTGCGCGTTGGTGCGGTACAGCACCGCCATCATGGCGTCGACATCTCCGGAGCGATATTGTTTGATCGATCGGGTGATGAAATCCGCTTCTTCCAGTTCGTCGTTGCCGCGGAAATAGACAATCTTCGAACCGCCCGATCGATCCGTCCACAAGCGCTTCTCCTTGCGATTGCGGTTCTGTCTGATCACCGCCGTCGCCGCGTCGAGGATGGTCTGCGTCGATCGATAGTTCTGCTCGAGACGAACGACAGCGGCGTCGGCGAAGTCGTGCTCGAAGTCGAGGATGTTGCGCAGGTCAGCGCCACGCCACTTGTAGATCGACTGATCCGGATCACCGACGACGGCGATGTTGCGATGCACTTCGGCAAGCCGGCGGATCAGGAGATACTGTGGCCGGTTCGTGTCCTGGTACTCGTCAACCATCACGTACTTGAACTTGCGTGCGTAGAACTCGCGAACCTGCTGCGATGTTTCGAACAGCTCGACCGTCTTGAGCAGCAGGTCATCGAAGTCGAGCGCATTGGCATCCTTCAGCGCCTGCAGATAGCGCTCATAAATCCTGGCAATCTGTTCCTCGCGGATATTCCAACTACCACGAAGGCTCTCCGGCCCTTCCATCCGGTTCTTCGCCTGGCTAATCCGTGCGAGCGCCATGCGCGGCGGCACCAGCTTGTCGTCAATCCCCAGCTCGCGCTCGGCCTGTTTGACGACCGCCACCTGATCCGACGAATCGTAGATGACGAAATCTCGCGACAGGCTGATCTTCGGCGCTTCCCGCCTCAACAACCGCGCACATAGTGAATGGAACGTCGACAGCCACACCCGACTCGCTGTCGAGCCGATCAGTGACTCCACCCGCTCGCGCATTTCCTCGGAGGCCTTGTTTGTGAAGGTGACTGCCAGCACTTCATCGGGACTGGCGTGGCCATCACCGATGAGATACGCGATGCGAAAGGTAATGACGCGCGTCTTACCCGAGCCCGCGCCCGCGAGAATCAGCAGCGGTCCGTCGCGGTGCAGCACGGCTTCTCGTTGTTCTTTATTCAGTTTCTCGAGGAACTGCATTGGCGGGGTTTCAATTATATCCTTCGCTGCTCGCTTCTTGCTCCTCGCTTCTCGCTCCTGGGCCTGGCTCACGAAAACAGAACCGCGGCGCCGAAGACAAAAAATCCCGCAAGGGCTAGGGTCCATCCGGCGGCTTGGCGGATTTTGAGTGAACGTTCCAAACCGTGGAGCAGCTTGCCGGTTCGGTCAACCAGCTGAATAGCGTCTGTCCGCGCCTGATCTGTCAAGTACCCGATTCGCATGATGGCCTCCAGCTGCGTGTCCAACTCTGCCAAGGAGCCGAGTGCGACTCGGACATGGTGAAGGTATCTTGCACTCGGTCCGTACGCTTGGCCCTCCGCGACGTTGGACGGGATCGACACAGCTGCGCGACGCATCTGTGACGCAAGCTCGAAACGTTCGATTTGCGGCAACTGTGAAGCGATCTCGTAGATGCGCAACAGCAGGTCCATCGCGGACTGCCAAGCCTCTAGGTCGCGATAACTGACGATGCGTGACATGAGATCTCCGTTCTAGCCACGCGATGGTCTGGGCAGATTCGCAGTTTCTGCTACCGACGCACGTAACTCATTGAATTTGCGTGGGCCGCGCGGTAAGTAGGCAAAAGCGCTTCCCAACCAGCAGCGGACGCCGCCCGTCGAGAGGCCAGAGGCCAGAGGCCAGAGGCCAGAAGCCAGAAGCCAGAAGCCAGAAGCCAGAAGCCAGAAGCCAGAAGCCAGAAGCCAGAAGCCAGAAGCCAGACCCGTAGTACCATCAAGTTTTTATGCCCGCGACACTCCTACAGAAAGTTTGGGACGCCCACACCGTCCGCAAACTCCCCAACGGCCAGACGCAGCTGTTTATCGGCCTGCATCTGATTCATGAGGTAACGACCCCGCAGGCGTTCGACATGTTGCGCGCGCGTGGATGGCACGTCCGGTTCCCGGAACGCACGATTGCGACGGTCGATCACATCGTCCCGACACGCGATCAGCGGCGACCGTTCCTCGACGTGATGGCGGAAGACATGTTCTCCGCGCTCGAGCGGAACTGCCGTGACGAAGGCATCCGTTTGTTCGACATGACCACGGGATCGCAGGGGATCGTTCATGTCATCGGTCCCGAGATGGGACTGACGCAGCCAGGGATGACGATTGCGTGCGGCGACAGTCATACCTCGACGCATGGCGCGCTGGGGGCGGTCGCGTTCGGGATCGGCACGTCCCAGGTGCGGGACGTGCTTGCCTCGCAATGTCTGGCGATGGAGCCGCTGCGCGTGCGCCGCATTCTCGTCCGTGGACGACTGGCGCGCGGGGTCTATGCGAAGGATGTCATTCTCGAGATCATCCGGCGTCTCGGTGTAAAAGGGGGAGTCGGGTACGCGTACGAATATGCCGGGGACACAGTCGAACGCATGTCGATGGACGAGCGGATGACGATGTGCAACATGTCGATCGAAGGAGGGGCGCGCGTCGGCTATGTCAATCCCGATCAGGTGACGTTCGACTACCTGCGCGGCCGCCGCTTTGTGCCGCAGGGGGACGACTTCGAGAAAGCCTGCCGCTGGTGGAGCAGCATGGCGTCGGATGCGAATGCGGGATATGACGATGAAGTCGAGATCGATGCAGCGGCGATTCGGCCAACGGTGACCTGGGGAATCAACCCCGGCCAATCAGTTTACGTTGACGAGCCGCTGCCGAGTCCGGCGAGCGCCGCGCAATCCGAACGGGCCGGTATCGACGAGGCGCTGTCGTTCATGGGATTGGCAGCGGGATCGCGAATTCGCGGGACCCGTATCGACGTCGCCTTTGTCGGGTCGTGCACCAACGGACGGTTGTCGGATCTGCGCGAGGCGGCGAAAGTGATTCGCGGCCGTCACGTGGCGCCTCATGTTCGTGCACTCGTGGTGCCGGGCTCGCAGCCGGTTCGTCTTGCGGCCGAGCGCGAAGGGCTCGACCGCATCTTCATCGACGCGGGATTCGACTGGCGCGGAGCCGGGTGTTCGATGTGCCTGGCGATGAATCCCGACAAGCTCGAAGGGCGGGAAATTTGCGCCTCGTCGTCGAACAGAAATTTCAAGGGGCGACAGGGAAGTCCGACCGGGCGGACGCTGCTCATGAGTCCGGCAATGGTGGCGGCGGCCGCCGTGGCAGGTGAGGTGGTCGACATTCGCGAGTTCGTCAATGGCGATTGAGAAGATTCAGCGCATCGAGGGTCGGGGTTTGCCTCTTCCCGGCGACAACATCGACACCGATCGGATTATCCCGGCACGATTCCTCCGCGCGATCACCTTCGAGGGACTCGAAACGCATCTGTTCGAGGACGACCGGAAACAGCTTGCCGCCGCAGGTTCGATACATCCGGTCGCTGATCCGAAGTACGCGGGCGCGACGATTCTGCTGGTCAACGCCAACTTCGGGTGCGGCTCGTCTCGTGAACACGCGCCGCAGGCGATCCGTCGATATGGCATCCGCGCAGTGGTCGGAGAGTCATACTCCGAGATCTTCTTTGGCAACTCGGTCGCGCTCGGGATGCCGTGTGTTACTACCGACCACTCGTCACTCGCCGAGCTCATGCAGCTCGTCGGAAAAGATCCGGGACTTCAACTGGTCGTCGATCTTGAAGCGATGCGCGTGTCGGCGGGAGAGAAGAGCTTCACCGTTGCGCTTCCATCGACAGCGCGCGAATCGTTTCTCGATGGGACATGGGACGCAACCGGACTCCTGCTCGATCGGTTTGAAGAGGTCGAGGCGGTGGCGGAGGCGTTGCCATATGTGAGCGGCAGCTGGAGGTAAAGAAGAGAACGGAGTTCACAACGGAGAAACGAAGAAAACGAAGACGTACGAAGAGACTAATTAGACATAAAAACGAGAAAAACTCCGTTCGTCTTCGTTAACTCCGTTCCTTCGTTGTGAACTCCGTTGCCTCCGTCATCGTCCGCGCCAGCTCCAGAAACGCTGCCGCGGCGCGCGATAGTTCGCCCGAGCGTCGAAACACGAACCTGACCGATCTCGGTGAGCTCAACTCCGGTACCTTTACCGCAACGAGATGGCCGCGAGCGATCTCGGCAAGCGCGCAACGCCTGGGTAGCACGGCCACTCCAAGCCCCATTTCTACAGCGCGCTTGATCCCGTCCAGGCTTGGGAGCGCAATCTGAATGTTCAGTGCCGCATGCCGCCGCTCGTAAACGCGCAGCACGCGGTCACGCGCGGGCGAGGGATCGTTGTGTGCGATGACGGTCTCTCGACCGACCTCCTCAATCGACACCCGCTTTTTTGATGCGAGACGATGACCGGGGTTGGCCAGCATGACCAGCTCGTCGCCGCCAAGCGAGATTGATTGCAGCCCCTTATCGGGTGGCTGAAACGTCAGCACGCCGAAGTCCAGGCTGCGCTCCAGGAGCTCGGTCGCAATCTGTCGCGACGCAACGCGCCGCACTTCAACCCGCGCATGCGGATGCTCGCGAGTGAACTGCTCGATGATGTGCAGCAGCGAATGAACCGCCGCCTCGTTTGCCCCGATCACGACTCGTCCCCGGCGGACCTGCTGAAGCTCCCTCACCGCCGCTTCGGCCTCGGCGGCGACGCGCAGCAGTCGCGTCGCATGCTCCTGGAGAAGGATTCCTGCCTCGGTCAGAGCGCCATTGCGCGACGTGCGATCGAAGAGCTTGTCGCCGAGTTCGTCCTCCAATCGACGGATGGCCTGGCTGATTGCCGGCTGGGTGCGATGCAGTTTCTTCGCCGCTTTCGAAAAACTCCGATCGTGCGCGACGGCGACGAAGGCATTGAGGTCCTGGAGCTGCATTCCGTCATCATAAGGAATATTGATAGAAAGTCAAAAATGATAAATTTGACTAAACACCTCCGGGCGGGTTCTACTGTCATGGGAGGACTTATGTCTACCGATCGGCTCACGATCTTCGATACGACCCTGCGCGACGGCGAACAGGCGCCCGGCTTCTCGATGCGGATTGATGAGAAGCTCAAGCTGGCGCGGCAGCTGGCGACGCTTGGCGTCGATCTCATCGAGGCCGGTTTTCCGATTGCGTCGGAAGCGGACGCTGAGTCGGTCCGAGTCATTTCCGAGCAGGTGCAGGGGCCCGTCATCGCAGCCCTGGCGCGCTGTCATCCCGCCGATATCGATCGAGCCGGAGAAGCTCTCGCCGCCGCCCCCCGCCGCCGTATTCATGTCTTTATCGCGACATCGGACCTCCACCTCGAACGCAAGCTGCGGATGACGCGCGAGGCGTGCCTGGATGCCGCGGTCGCGGCGATTCATCGCGCGCGGCGCTTCACCGAGGATGTGCAATTCTCCGCCGAGGATGCGACACGGAGCGACATGGATTTCCTGTGCCGGGTCATCCAGGAAGTGATTTCCGCCGGCTGCACCACCGTGAACCTTCCCGATACCGTCGGCTACTCGACTCCCGACGAGATTGGTGAGTTCTTCCGCACCGTGCTCAGCCGTGTTCCGAACGCCGGACACGCAACCTTCAGTGCGCACTGCCACGACGATCTGGGTCTTGCCGTCGCCAATACACTGGCGGCGGTTCGCGCTGGTGCCCGTCAGGTCGAGTGCACGGTCAACGGCATCGGCGAGCGCGCCGGCAATGCGTCGCTTGAAGAGATCGTCATGGCCACGCGGGTGCGCGCAGATCTGCTGCCGTACACGACGAGTATCGAGCCGCGAGAGATCTACCCGTCGAGTCAGTTGCTCACTGCGCTCACCGGTGAAGCCGTGCAGGCGAACAAGGCGATCGTGGGCCGCAACGCATTCGCGCACGAAGCGGGGATTCACCAGGACGGCATGCTGAAGGATCGCCGCACGTATGAAATCATGCGGCCCGAAGAAGTCGGTGTTCCGCAGGCGACGCTCGTCATTGGCAAGCACTCGGGCCGACACGCCGTCCAGCGCCGCTGCGAGCAGATCGGCCTCGCGCTCGAGCGTCATGAAGTCGAGACCGTGTACTGGGCGATCATGTCAATCGCCGATCGCGAGAAGGTCGTCAGCGATCGCGATCTGGCAGATGTGATAGGCCGCATTCGCGGGAAGCGTCAGACCGCCGGCACACCGGCCAGCGTCACCGATTTCAACGGCACCCCCGCAGAAGTCGGCTACGGCCACGGAGTGTAGACTTCAGGCTTTCGGTTTTGTCGGGCGCGGTCTTTAGACCGCGTCCCAGGCGGGGTCTGAAGACCCCGCCCTGCGCGAAAACACCTCCCTCAATGAAAGCATCGATCCTTCTGTTGCCCGGCGACGGTGTCGGCCCTGAGGTCGTCGCCGGCGCCGCATCCGTCCTTGAAGCAGTTGCGTCGCGATTTGGGCATCAATTCGAACTGCATAGTGCGCTGATTGGCGCCGCGGCGCTTCGCCAGAACCGTCCTCCGCTACCCGGTGACACCCTTGCCGCGGCGCGCAAGGCGAACGCGATACTGCTCGGCGCAGTCGGAGACCCGGCGTTCGACAAAGGGGATTCGAGCCGCCGGCCCGAAACAGCGCTGCTCCAGATCCGCCGTGAGCTGAAGCTTTACGCCAACCTTCGTCCGGCGAAGATGTGGCGCGGTCTCGAGTCCGCCGGCCCGTTGAAGCCCGAGGTCGTCGACGGCACCGACATGCTCGTCGTTCGCGAACTGACTGGCGGGTTGTATTACGGAGAACCGCGAGGCATTGCACCCGATGGCAGTTCCGCTCACAACACGATGCGGTACTCGCGGGATGAGATCGAACGGATCGCGCGTCGCGCGTTCGATGCCGCGCGTCTGCGCCGCAAGCGCGTGACGTCAGTGGACAAGATGAACGTGCTCGAGACCTCGAGGCTGTGGCGACAAGTGGTCACCGATGTCGCTTCGAGCTATGCCGATGTCTCGCTCGACCACATGCTTGTCGATTCCTGTGCGATGCGGATTGCACTCGCGCCGGCGAGCTTCGACGTCATCGTCACCGAGAACATGTTCGGCGACATTCTTTCCGACGAGGCGGGCGCCGTGGTTGGATCGCTGGGACTGCTGCCGTCGGCGAGCCTGGGGGACGGTACCGGCCTTTTTGAGCCGGTCCATGGATCCGCACCTGACATTGCGGGAAAGAACATCGCCAATCCGATCGGCGCGATTGGATCGGCGGCGATGCTGCTGCGGCACGCGCTCGGCCTCGAACAGGAAGCGCTCGCCGTGGAGTCCGCGATTGGCGCCGCTCTGACGGCTGGCTACCGGACCGCCGATCTCGCGCAAGGCAATGAGCGCAAGATCGGCACGACGGAGATGACGAGCGTGATTATTGACGCTATTCGACCGTGACGCTTTTCGCCAGGTTTCTTGGCTGATCGACATCGCAACCTCGACGAATGGCGATGTGATACGCGAGAAGCTGCAGCGGCACCACCATCAGCGCCGGGGTCAAGAGCGGGTGCGTCTCCGGCACTTCAATCAGAAAATCGTTATTGGCGTCGAGCAGGCTTCGAATGCTCTCGTGACCCTGCGTCGTCAAGGCGATCACCGAACCACCGCGAGCCTTGGCTTCCTGGATGTTTCCAATCATCTTTTCGAAGACGTGATCGTGCGGCGCGATCGTGACAACCGGCATCTTTTCGTCAATCAATGCGATTGGTCCGTGTTTCATCTCGCCGGCCGGGTAGCCTTCGGCATGGATGTATGAGATCTCTTTCAGCTTGAGCGCTCCCTCGAGCGCAATCGGATAGTTGATGCCGCGGCCGAGGTAGAGAAAATCGCTCCGTTGATAGAACCTCTTTGCAATCTCCTCAGTGACGCCTTCGCAGCCGAGCGTCTTCTCGAGGAGCAGCGGCAGCTGTGCCAGACCCTCGATGTGCGGTCGCGCTGCCTCGGGCGTGAGCGTGCCGCGAATCTGTCCCAGGTACATCGCCAACAGGTGCAACGCCACGATCTGCGTCGTAAAGGCCTTGGTCGAGGCGACGCCTATTTCTGGTCCGGCATGTGTGTACACGGTGCCGTCCGTTTCCCGCGTCGCCATACTGCCGACGACGTTGCAGATGGCAATGCTTTTCGCGCCTTTCTTCTTTGCCTCGCGCAGCGCCGCAAGCGTGTCCGCCGTTTCTCCCGATTGTGTGATGACGATCGCGAGCGTGTTGTCGGAAACAATCGGATCCCGGTAGCGGTATTCGGAACCGTAGTCCACGTCGACGGGAACCCGCGCCAGCGTCTCGAACAAAAACTTTCCCACGAGCGCCGAATGCCACGAGGTGCCGCATGCGAGGATGACGACGCGCTCGACCTGGCGAAGCACCTGATCGGGGATTTCAATCTCGTGCAGGAAGACTCTGCCGCTCTCCATCGACGCGCGCCCGAGCACCGTCTCTTTCACCGCCCACGGCTGTTCGAAAATCTCCTTCAGCATGAAATGCTTGTATCCGGCCTTCTCGGCCATGACCGGATCCCATGACACTTTCGTGCTCTTTTTCGAGACGCCACGCCCGGAGTAATCAGTGAACTCCACGCCCGCAGGCGTGATGACCGCCATTTCTTCGTCGCCGAGAAACACGACATCGCGCGTGTGGCTGAGGATCGCCGGGATATCCGATGCGACGAAGAATTCTCCGTCGCCGAGACCGACAACAATGGGCGGACCGTTGCGAACGGTAACAATCTTGTTTGGATCGTCAGCTGAGATCAGCACCAGCGCAAACAGTCCCCGCATGTAGAGGAGCGCACGCCGCACGGCATTCTCGAGGCCGTCGCCCTTCATTTCACGCTCAACGAGGTGGGCGACGATTTCTGTGTCGGTCTCGGTGACGAAGCGGTGACCTTCCTTCACCAGCTGCTGCTTGAGATCGAGATAGTTCTCGATGATCCCGTTGTGCACGACCACGATCCGGCCGGTGCAGTCGCGATGTGGATGCGCGTTCTCTTCGGTCGGCCGTCCGTGCGTCGCCCACCGGGTGTGGCCAATGCCGTACTCGCCGTCAATCGGCGTCGTGGCGATGACCTCTTCAAGGCGCGCAAGCTTGCCGGCGCTGCGCCGCAGATCGATCGTGCCGTCGCGAACGACGGCGACGCCGGCCGAGTCGTAGCCGCGATACTCGAGCCGCCGCAGGCCGTCGATCAGGATCGGGACCACGCGCTTCGAACCGATATAGCCGATGATGCCGCACATGTCAGTTTCCTTTGGCGCGGGTCCGAAGACCGCGCCCTACATCTTTGTGATGCCGTTTCGAGTCAGGTTGTAGCGCGCGGTCTTGAGATCCGCGGTCATGGATGGCGCTTGCCCCGGGACTTCACCCAGCCTTCCTTGTTGACCTGCCTGCCGCGTGCGATGGCCAGTGATTCCGCCGGCACGTCCTCGGTTATCGAGGATCCGGCTCCCACGTAGGCATCGCGTCCGATCCGAACCGGCGCGATCAGCTGGGAATCGCTGCCAATGAAAGCACCGTCTTCAATCACCGTCTGATGTTTCGCGGTTCCGTCATAGTTGCACGTGATCGTGCCCGCTCCGATATTGACCTTCTCCCCGATTGTCGCGTCGCCAAGATACGCGAGGTGACTGGCTTTCGAGCCGCGCCCCAACACCGTTTTCTTCAGCTCGACGAAATTTCCCACCTTGGCGCCCTCGCTGACATGCGATTGCGGCCTCAGGTGCGCGAACGGCCCCAACTGTGCGCCACTGGCGACATACGAATGGAATATCACGCAGAAATTGTTGATGATCGCTCCGTCTTCTACCGTCGAGTTCACGATTCGGACGCCTGAGTGGATCTCGCACCCCGAGCCAATCCGGGTGGTCCCTTCGAGGAACACGCCCGGATGAATGATCGTGTCGGGGCCGATAGTGACATCCGGATCGATGTAGGCGCTTGATGGATCGACGAGGGTTACCCCGGCGGCCATGAGCTCGTCGTTCTTGCGCGCTCTGAGAATCGTCGCCACTTCTGCCAGCTCCTTCCGGCTGTTCACGCCCCTGATTTCGTCGCGATCTTCCAGCGTGACGGTCTCGACCGGCAAACCCCTGGCGCGATAGATCCGCACCAGGTCCGGCAAGTAATACTCGCCCTGCGCGTTCGCCGAACCAATCGATCGCAGCGCCCCGAACAGCGGCTCCAGATCGAACGCGTAGACGCCGCTGTTGATCTCTGCGATCGCGCGTTCGGCGGGTGACGCGTCCTTGTGTTCAACGATGGCCGCAATTCGACCGTCGTCGCGAACGATGCGGCCGTACCCGTCTGGATTCTCGACGGCCGCCGTCAGCACTGTCGCGGCCGCCGATTGCTCCTGGTGCGTCTTCACCAACCGTGCGAGCGTGTCGGCCCGCAGCAACGGGACGTCCCCGGAGAGCATCACCAATGTTCCGCGTGCTCCACTCAACAGCGCCTCGGTCTGCAGGAGCGCGTGTCCCGTGCCGAGCTGAGGCTCCTGCGATGCAAAGCCGAGGCCCAGCCGTTTCCCGATCGCATCCTTGACCTGTTCGGCCTGATGTCCGACGACAACGGTCACTGACTGGGGATGGAGTGAATCGGCGGTTCGAAGAATGTGGTTGATGAGGGGAAATCCGGCAGCGGAATGTAGAACTTTGGCCACGGTCGACCGCATTCGCGTGCCTTTGCCGGCCGCGAGTACGACGACGTGTAGATCACCCATACAGGCGTCTAGTGTACCTGTACAGCGGATCGCGATAGTTATCGTCGGCGAACAGGGCGGCGCCGATTTGCAGCCGGAGGGGTATCCAGGGCATCGCGGAAACGGTCGTGATAGCGAAGGCTATCGAGATCCGGATCCTGCTTGGCCAATCCGCGGTTTTCTGGATTAAGGGCAATTGCCTGCTGCAAATGCTCAATTGCTTCGTCGGACCGGTTCCGCATGCCCAGCGCGACCGCCATAATGTAGTGCGCGTGGTCACTTTCTGGGTCTTCCCCTAACGCTTGCTGGAGGTGCTCGAGCGCGCCGCTATGGTCGCCGGAGTTCAAGGCGACGGTTGCCGCATAAACCCGCTCCTCCGGGGTTTTCGGCGCCGGTGCCGGCTGGCGCGACGACTCCCTTTCGCAAACGCGGAGGTACAGTCGCGCGCGCTCCAGAAGCTCGCGTTCTTCCGGATATCGCTCGAGCACAGTTCGGAAGAAGCTCGCCGCACCTGAAAAGTCGTGCTTCTGAAGCGCTTGGACCCCCCTTTCGTAAATCGCGACAGCTTCGTAGAAGCCCGGTTTCCGAGGAGGTGGTGGCGGAGGCCCCGGCGACGGCGAAGGCGGGACCTCAGGCTTCTCGACGACAGCGCTCGGCTTTGAATTCGCCGCGATCGACTTCCTAGCGGTTTTCTTTGGGTTTTGGGACCGTTTGACGCGCCGAACGGACTTGGCGAGTGTCTTCACGGCCCGGCGCTGCTTCGCCATGCGACTCCTGCACTTTGGCCGCGGTGACAGTAACAAAACATCTTCGGAGGGGTCAAGCGGTCGACCACGCCGACGACGAGCATGGCGGTATTATGTCAAAAGACCTACTTTTTGGCTTCCTCAAGCAGATTGAAGACTTCCTTGTTGGAAAGGCCGTGGCGTTTCGCTAAGGTCCGGATAGCCTCGCGACGCGTCAAGGCCAGATCTTCTGTCAATTGACCAAGTTGACGAGCCAGTTCGTTCGGGGAAGGTCGCAACTCAGGCTGCGCCTGAGTCACGTGACCCCGGTCAACGACAACAGTGAACTCTCCGCGCTCCTCCAACGGAGATGCAAGGTGCCATGATATTGGTCTTACAACCAAACTCTCATGTGCTTTCGTGAGCTCCCTGCCTAGGGCGATTACCCGATCGCCGAATGCCTGTAACATATCCTCAAGGGTTGGTCGTATTCGATGCGGCGCCTCGTAAAATACGAGCGCTCGGGTTTCCGTCGCCAGTCGTTCAAGCCACCGTTTTCTGTCTGTTGACCTATGGGGTGGAAAGCCCACGAAGACGAATTCCCCCTGGGATAGTCCCGAGGCAGAAAGCGCAGCGACCGCGGCATTCGGGCCAGGAATGGGCTCGACATTGATCCCTGCCTGATGGGCTTGGGCGACGAGATGGTTTCCAGGGTCGGAGATGAGTGGGGTCCCGGCGTCCGAAACCAGGGCGACGGAGTCCCCGGCCAGCAATCGGGCAACGATCGACGGCGTTTTCGACCGTTCGTTGTGCTCGTGCAGGCTCGTCGTCCGCGTCGAGATGGAGTAGTGTTGAAGGAGACGCGCGGTCCGGCGGGTGTCTTCCGCCGCGATCAGGGCGACTTCGCGCAGGACGCGGAGGGCCCGTAGCGTAACATCTTCAAGGTTGCCTATGGGTGTTGCCACCACATAGAGGGTGCCCGGCATGTCGTCCGCGGGCCGATTGTACCAAATGTATTCAGCCGAACCCCTGCCGCATTTCGTCGACGAATATCTGTCGTATCTTTACGAAGTTCATCCCACGAACGCCACGTTTGATGGCGTGCACCTGCACGATGACCTGCTCGAGGACTGGAGTCGGCAGGCGATCGAGGCGCAGATTCGAGACCTTGGTGGTTTTGCCCGGCGACTGGCCGCGATCGACCCGGCTCGCCTCACTGACACCGAACGGCTCGAGCGGCCGGCCCTCGAATCGAGTATCCGGGCGCGGTTATTCGAGCTCGAGGAGGTCCGCCCGTGGGAGCGCAACCCCCAGCACTACGCCGATGTCCTCGCCACCAGCCTCGCCGGCCAGGCGCTGTTCGACTATGCTCCACTCGCGGAACGGGCGCGTCGCGTGCTGTCGAAGCTGCGCCAGGTGCCGCGGTTCATCCAGGCCGCACGTGACAACATCAAGGAGCCGCCCGGCATCTTTGTGAAAGTCGGCCTGGAGAGCATGCGAGGAACGCTGCGCTTCATCGACGAAGATCTTCCGCGCGCATTCGGCGATCTCAACGATCTCCACCTGCTCGGCGATCTCGCCGACGCGTCGACAGAAGCGGCGACAGCGATTGGCGCGTACCTCGAGTATCTGGAGCGCGACCTGGCGCCGCGCAGCAAAGGATCGTTCCGACTTGGTCGGGACCGCTTCGAGCAGAAGCTTCGGCTCGACGAGGGACTGACCCTCGATGCCGATCGATTGCTGTCGATTGCGACACGCGAACTGCAGCAAACGCAGGACGAGTTCCGTCGGGTGGCGTCGCGGGTCAACGGAGGCGATCCGCTCGCGGCATGGGCGCGCACCAAAGACGATCATCCGCCCGCGGGACAACTCATTCCGGTCGCACAGCAACAGCTCGCCGACCTGGTCGACTTCATCAATCGGCAGCGGATTGTCACGATTCCGAACGGCGCGCCGGTGCAAGTCGCGCCAACGCCACGGTTCTACCGGTGGACGTTCGCGAGCATGTGGACTCCGGGGCCGTTCGAATCGCGTCCGCTTCGCGCGTTCTACTACATCACAGACGTCGAACCTTCCTGGCCGCCCGAGCGAAAGCACGAGCACCTGCGCGACTTCAACTACGGCGCCCTCTGGTCAATTTCGATGCACGAAGTGTTTCCCGGACACTTCCTGCATTATCAACACCTTCGTCAGGTGGATTCGAAGCTTCGCAAGTCGATCCTCTTTTCGTCGACGGCGTTGGTCGAGGGCTGGGCGCACTACTGCGAGCAGATGATGATCGAGGAGGGCTTCCGCAAGAACGATCACGCGGTTCGGCTCGGGCAGCTCGCCGAAGCGTTGATCCGCCTTTGCCGCTTCATCGTCGGAATCCGGCTGCATTGCGAAGATATGTCAGTGGAACAGGGTGTCCGCGTTTTCCGCGACGATGCGTTTCTCGAGGAAGCGAGCGCGCGCCGCGAAGCCGAGCGTGGCACATTCGATCCGTCCTACATTCTGTATAGCGCGGGAAAACTGATGCTGCTCAAACTCCGCGAAGACTACAAAGCGCGCGCTGGTGCCAAGTATTCACTTCGCGGATTCCACGACACGCTGCTTGCCAATGGCACTGTTCCGGTGTGGTTGCATCGGGCGCTGATGCTGGGGGAACAGAACGGCGAGATGCTCGAGTAGGGGATTCGGCGTTCGAACACGAGCGCGAGAACCGGGATGGCGAGAAGAGCAGGTTCTTCAATCAGCAATCAGCAATTTCAGGATTGACACTTCATGCCGTTGTATGAATACCAGTGCGAGGCCTGCAATAATCGGTTCGAACGCATTCAGAAATTTTCAGATCCTCCCATTGAGACCTGCCCCGCGTGTGGCAAGGGCCCGGTGAGAAAGCTTCTTTCCTCGCCGGCGATTCAGTTCAAGGGATCCGGTTGGTACATCACCGACTACGCGAAGAAGTCGTCGAGCGAGGGCGGGTCGACCGGTTCCTCGGACAAAACCGGCGAGAAGAAGACGGAAACGAAGACCGACTCGGGTACGAAATCCGACACATCTACTTCGTCAAGCACCGGTTCCTCAGGCACGACGAAGAGCGACACGTAGTTACGCGTTCAGATCGATCCCCTTCAGATACTCCCGAAACGCCGCGTTCAAATCCGGGCGCCGCAGCGCGAAGTAGACAACAGCCTTCAGGAATCCGAGTTTGTTCCCGGTATCGTGCCGGACGCCGTCGACTCGACATCCGTAGACCGGTCGTTGCTTCAGCAGATGGCGGAGCCCGTTGGTGAGCTGGATTTCCCCGGTGCGATCGGTCACCGTCGCTTCCAAGGCCGGAAAGATGTCGGGCGTCAGAATGTAGCGGCCGATGATCGCAAGATCGGACGGCGCTTCGTTTTTCGGCGGCTTCTCAACCATGTCTCGGATGCGGTAGACCCCTGGCCGGACCTCCTCGGCATCGATGATGCCGTACGAGCTAACGTCTTCTTTCGGCACGCGCTCGATCGCCAAAACCGGTCCCTGAACGTCCTGAAACACATCAATCATTTGTCGTAGCGCCGGTGGTTTCGCGTCGATCACATCGTCGCCGAGAATGACAGCGAACGGTTCGTCGCCGACGAGCGCTTTTGTGACGAGCACCGCGTGACCGAGGCCGAGCGGTTCTCCCTGGCGCACGTACGAGAAGTTGATGAGATTCGAGATCTTGCGGATTTCAGCGAGAAGCTCTTTTTTGCCTCTCGCCTCGAGGAACGTTTCGAGTTCGACCGAGACGTCGAAGTGATCCTCGATCGCGTTCTTGCCGCGGCCGGTGACCAGAATGATGTTCGCGACGCCTGATTGGACTGCCTCTTCGACCCCGTACTGGATGATTGGCTTGTCGACGAGCGGCAGCATCTCTTTCGGTTGCGCTTTCGTTGCCGGAAGGAATCGAGTGCCAAGACCAGCGGCGGGGAACACGGCTTTTCGAATCACGTTCGTCAAAGGTTTTGTCTCCTCCGTTTGACCACGAATCGTACTTCAAAAGTGTCGTGCTCCCCGAATCAAGTTCGTACGGTATAGGATCATCTAATGCTCGATCCGGGTTTTGTCCGCGATCACATGGACGATGTGCGTACGGGACTACGCAACCGCGGTTTGACCCTCGATGCGGAGCTCGAGCAGCTCGCGACGCTTGAAGCGCGAAGGCGGCGACTGATTCCTGAAATTGAAGGACTCAAACGCGAACAGAATGCCGCTGGCGACGAGGTGGCGCGTGCCAAGCGGCAGGGGAAAGACGCCTCCGACATCTTTGGCGCCAACAAGGCCCGCGCGCAGCAGATTCGTCAACTCGAGATTCAACTGGATCAGGTGGAACAGCAGCGCAGCGCGCTGTTGATGACGATTCCAAACTTGCCGCATGCCAGCGTGCCGGTTGGCGCGACCGCCGAGGATAACCAGGAAGTGCGGCGGCACGGCGAGCCGCGCACGTTTGACTTCGATCCGAAGCCGCACTGGGATCTCGGGCCCGCACTTGGGATTCTCGACTTCGATCGGGCGACGAAGATGTCAGGCTCGCGCTTCTCGGTGTTGATCGGAGCCGGTGCCCGGCTCGAGCGCGCGCTGATCAACTTCATGCTCGACGTGCACACACGGGAGCACGGATACGTGGAAGTCGAACCGCCGTTTCTCGTCAACGCGGAGACGTTGCGTGGGACGGCGCAGCTACCAAAGTTCGAAGCGGACCTGTTCAAGATCGGTGGCGACTGGGATCTCTATTTGATCCCGACCGCCGAAGTGCCGCTCACCAATCTTCATCGCGGCGAGATCCTGGACGGCCGCCAACTGCCCTTCCGCTACACCGCTTACACACCATGCTTCCGATCGGAAGCGGGCTCGTACGGTGCGGATGTGCGCGGTCTGATTCGACAGCACCAGTTCGACAAGGTGGAGCTGGTGAAACTCACGACGCCGGACCAGTCGTACGATGAACTCGAGTCATTGACGCTGAACGCGGAGACGATTCTGAAGCGCCTCGAGCTACCGTATCGCACGATCGTGCTGTCCACAGGTGACACGGGGTTCGCTGCGGCGAAAACGTACGACGTCGAGGTCTGGCTGCCGAGCCAGAAGATGTACCGGGAGATTTCATCCTGCAGCAACACCGAAGCGTTCCAGGCACGGCGCGCGAACATCAAGTTCAGGCCTGCGGGAACAGGGAAAGCGGAATTCGTCCATACGCTCAACGGTTCCGGTCTCGCGGTTGGTAGAACGTTGATCGCCATCCTGGAGAACTATCAGCAGGCAGATGGATCGGTCATTATTCCGGAAGTGCTCAGGCCCTACATGGGAGGTCTTGAGAGAATCGCGAATCGCTAATCGTGGATCGTCCGATCCCGAATCGCGGATCCCGGACAACGGACCGCGGACAACGGATCCCGGACCACGGATCCCAGGTCTTTCACCGATCCAAATGGAACGGTACGCTCGTTACGACGACATTCGGCCTGAATAGCAGCGCACCCTTGATAAGTAACGCGCGCTGGTTGTGGAAGACATGGTGCCACCAGCGGGCTGGTACGAACTCGGGTAGCACAATCGTCACGAAATCGTCCGGCTGTGTGGCATCCACCTGTTCGATGTACTCGAGGAGCGGCTCCATCAGCGACCGATACGGCGACTCGAGAACGACCAGCGGAACGCCGTTACCCCATTTCTTCCACTGCGCACACATCTGGCTCGTTGCAGCTGGATCGATGTTGACGTAAACGCCGCGCACATCCGGCGACAGGGTCTTTGCATACTCGAGCGCCTGCACCACCGCTCGATGTACGCCGCTCATTGGAACGAGCACCGTGTTCCGGTGTCTGGTTCCGTTGGTCCAGCCATCGAGTGAGAGCTGGCGTGCGACTTCGTCGTAGTGCCGCCGTGTACTACGGAAGATCACGACATGAAGCGGAATCAGCAACAAGATAATCCAGGCACCCTCGCGGCTCTTCGTGAGCGCGACCACGATGAGCACAATCCCGGTCACCACCGCGCCGAGTCCATTGATGAACGCGCTGGCTCTCCATCCGGGCCCTTTCAGCTTCCGCCAGTGGACCACCATTCCCGCCTGCGACAGTGTGAAGGACACGAACACGCCAATCATGTAGAGCGGGATCAGCGAGTGAGTATCGCCGCCGTACACGACGAGGAGCACGGAGGCAAAGATGCTCAGGCCGATGATGCCGTTCGAGAACGCGAGGCGATCGCCCTGATTCATCAGCTGCCGCGGGACGTATCGATCGCGCGCCAGAATCGACGCGAGCCGCGGAAAATCGGCGTACGCCGTGTTCGCGGCCAGTACCAGAATGAGCATGGTCGACGCCTGGACGAAGTAATACAGCCAGCCGCGCCCGCCAAAGACACCACGCGCGATCTGCGAAACGACGGTCTCCTGCTCGCTCGGAATGACGTGATACGCCTGTGCCAGGAGCGTAATGCCGAGAAACATCACGATCGACAGTGCGGCCATCAGAATCATCGTCGACGACGCATTCTTCGACTCTGGCGGCTTGAAGGCCGGAACGCCGTTTGAAACCGCTTCCACTCCCGTCATCGCGGTGCAGCCATTCGAGAATGCCGTCAACAGCAGAAAGATCGTCAGCGTGTCACCAGACGGCGCGATCGCATCAGGCGTGACGATGGGATGAATGCTACCGGCGAACGCGCGCCACGTACCGACGGCGATCAGGCCAACCAGGCTCGCCACGAACAAGTACGTCGGGACGGCAAAGATTCGCCCCGACTCGCGGATACCGCGCAGGTTGCCGAGCATCAACACGAGCACGAACCCCAGCGTCAGTTCCACGCGACTCACATGCCAGTGGGGTATCGCTGACGTGATCGCCGCGACGCCAGCCGCAATGCTGACCGCCACGGTCAAGACGTAGTCGATCAGCAGCGCAGCCGCCGCGATCAGTGCCGGTCGTTCGCCGAGGTTGTCCCGTGCGACGATGTAGGCGCCGCCGCCGCCGGGGTACGCGTGAATCGTCTGCCGATACGAGAACACCACGATGGCGAGAATCGTCGCGATCACAAGCGCGATCGGGGTCGCGAAACTCAACGCACCGATTCCGACCAGAACGAGGACGCGCAGAATCTCCTCCGTCGCGTACGCGACCGACGACAAGGCGTCGGACGAGAGCACGGCAAGACCCGTGAATCGCGAAAATCGTTCGTGATGCGCGAGATGTGACGGGATCGGCTCACCAACGATGAGCCGCTTGAATTGCGATAGGAGGCGTTCTTCGGACATGGATCCCCGCAACGTCCGGTCATCCGGTCGCTCCAGGCTCCTGTCTCAATTGATACCGGGAAAGACGCAAGGAATCCGTAAAATTACGGTCTTTTTACGACTCTTTTAGCCCCTCTTTATCAACTCCGGCAGACATTGAGGGTATGGGCAAACCCTCTCACCCGCCTGAACTCGCGCTGGCGGGACTCGTCGTGATGAGCGCGGCCGTGTTGTTGGCCGCGCTGCCTCCGTTTGCCGGAATGGCCGTCGCAGTCGTTGCGGCGGTGTCCTGGTGCATCTGGCTCGACCGTCATCCCACCTCTTGATCTATGACGCAGGCGGCGTCACCATCGGAGTCCGAGGCTGCCATTCTGTCCTTCTTGATCGTGCCGCACCGGGTGAAGCGGACCGCGGAGATCCGCACGCTCTCGCTCGGACTGGCTGCACTAGGCGCCCTGACTGCGATCTTCGTGAGTTGGCTTCATGTCGCCAATCCCACGATTGTGTCGCTATCGTTCCTCCTTGTCGTGCTCGTCGCGGCAACGATGTCAACCCGGCGGGTAGCGGTAGCGACGTCGATCGCGGCGTCGTTCTGCTTCAACTTTTTTTTCCTCGAGCCAGTCGGCACGCTCCGAATCGCTGACCCGCAGAACCTGGCGGAGTTGTTTACGCTGCTGGCGGTCAGCCTGCTTGCCAGCCACCTCTCGTCACAGGTGCGCGAGGCGCAAGTTCTTCGCCGTGCCGCGGAATTGAAGTCGGCACTGCTCGAGTCGCTTAGCCACGCGTTGAAGACACCGCTCACGGCGGTCACCGTTGCGGCAAATAATCTCAACGCCGAATCACTGACCGCCGAGGAGCGACAGGAGCAAGCCGGCATTGTCCGCGCGGAACTGGATCGCCTGAATCGTCTTTTCCAGGACATTGTCGACATGGCGCGGATCGAGACTCGAGCCGTGGCGGCGGAGCGAGAGTGGGTGCAGCCGGCGGAAATCGTTGAAGCCGCCGCTCGTCAAGTGGAGCCCGAATGGGACGGGCATCATCTTGAAATCGACGCCGGCGCGGATCGCTCACTCGTGCATGTCGATCCACGGCTGACCTCCGCCGCGCTCGCGCACGTCCTGGAAAACGCGGGGCAGTATTCGCCTGCAGGGTCGACGATCGACGTCAACGTCATCGTGGACACCGGCGAACTTCGCATTGCCGTCCGCGACCGCGGAATCGGTATCAAGGCGCACGAGCAGCAGCGGGTGTTCGAGCGATCGTACCGCGGCGCGGAGGCGTACTTGCAGCGATTTGGAACAGGAATGGGGCTGACGATTGCGCAAGGGCTCGTCGCTGCTGAAGGCGGACGGATCTGGGCGGCAAACCATCCGCTGGGTGGCGCGATTGTGACGATCGCGATCCCTACCGAAACGCGCCCTGCGACAGTGCTCGAAGGAGAAGCGATCTGACCCGCCCGGCCCACATTCTTCTCGTCGACGACGAACTGTCGATTCAACGCGCCATGGCGCCGTTGCTGCGGTCGCGCGGATATTCAGTGACGGTTGCCGCCACCGGTAAGGAGGCGCTCGATCTGTACACACGCGATCATCCTGATCTCGTTGTCCTCGATCTCGGCCTGCCCGATATGAATGGCCTTGAAGTGTGCCGGCAGGTTCGGGAACGCGGGGACACGCCGATCCTGATTCTCTCCGCGCGCGGCGCCGAGAAGGACAAGGTCGCGGCGCTCGATCTTGGCGCCGACGACTACGTCACCAAGCCATTCGGCCCCGAAGAACTGATGGCCCGCGTGCGGGTGGCGCTGCGGCGCTCACTGGGACGTGAGGCCGTGCTGCGCGGTCACCTGACGCGCGGTGGGTTGACCATCGATTTCGATCGACATCGCGTTCATCGTGGCGACGATGAAATCCGGCTCACGCCGAAGGAATTCGAACTGCTGACCCTCCTCGTCTCTCATGCGGGGCGCGTGCTCACGCATCGATCGATCCTGAAAAGCATCTGGGGCTCACCCGCGGCGGATCAACCGGAACACTTGCGCGTGCTCATGGGGCAGTTGCGCAAGAAAATCGAACCGGATCCGGCGAAGCCGCGTTACCTGATTACCGAACCGTGGGTCGGATATCGCTTCGCTGACGAAGAAAGCGAACTTCCACAACGATGAACGTCATCGTATTTGGCGCAACCGGCATGCTCGGGCAGGGTGTACTCCGCGAATGCCTCCTCGCGACGGATGTCGATCGCGTACTGACGATCGGCCGAACGAGGACCGGTCTGCAGCATCCAAAGCTTCGCGAGATTGCTCACGCCGACCTGTGGCACTACGACGCCATTCAGGATCAGTTACGCGGATACGATGCCTGCTTCTTTGGCCTCGGCGTCACCTCGACAGGGATGACCGAGGCTGATTACGAGCGCGTTACGTATGGAATCGCGGTCGCGGCAGCCGAAATCTTGTGCCGCCTCAACCCGCATATGACATTTGTCTTCGTGTCTGGCGCTGGCACCGACAGCTCTGAACGCGGCCGCATCATGTGGGCGAGAGTGAAGGGCAGGACGGAGAACGCGATTTTTCGGCTGCCGTTCAAAGCGTCGTACGCGTTTCGCCCAGGCGTCGTCCAGCCGATGCACGGTGAGAAATCCCGGACGGCGGCATATCGGGTGCTGTACGTGATGACGAAGCCGCTCCTGCCGCTTCTTCGACGACTTTTTCCGGGTCAGATTCTGACTACCGAACAATTCGGCCGCGCGATGCTGACTGTCGTCCGGCAGGGCGCACCCAAGCGGGTGCTGGAGAGTTCCGACATTAACGCGATGGCGCCGGCATAACATCCCGCTCGCGAAGGGCGGTCGCGACGGCCGCAAGTTCCTTCAGCCGTCCTTCGCTCAGCATCGACACGTACGGGGCAATCGGTCCGGTGGTCGCAATGCCGGCCAGCTCCGTGGCGTGGTGCAAGACGCGGGCGGGACCCCACGCGTCGCGGAGATCTTCGAGCGGCATGAACTGCGCACGCAGTTCTTCCGCGCGCGCCCAATCCTGACGTGTGCACGCATCGAACATCAGGCTGCACGCGCGCGATGCAATGCAGCCGGACCCTGTCGTGAAGCCCGGCAGCGAGAAATCGCGCATGTGTACGATCGCCGGCCGCTCACCCATGCCGCTGATGACGCGTTTGCGATCGACGCGGCGGAGCAGTCCCTCGAGATAGGGATCACGCTTGGGATCGTCGAGGACCACGGCGTATTTGATCGCCACAGCAACACCGTCGTTGACCAATCGACCGACAGCATCCAGTCCCGCTTCTTTGTCGTTGCCGAACCCGTCCTCCGATTTCAAATACAGGATCAGCGGCACACCACACGCGTCCGCAATCTCCCGCAGGCCCGTCTCCATCCCGCGCGCATCACGGGGGTCGTTGCAGGGCAGCACCATCACGCTTCGGAACGTACACCGCTTGACAAGTTTTGCCTGATCGATCGCGCGGCCGAAAGACGGCCCGACTGACGGAATCGCCCATCGCGACGGGTCGAATCCATCGAGCCAGCCGAGTAACGTTTCGTACTCATCGAGCGTGATGTGGTACAGGAACGCGTTGCCGCCGTAGAGATACCGCGTGATTCCGCCATCCTGAATGTGCTTCGCCACCGCCTCGGCCGCGTCGAAGTCGATAGTGCGGCGCGGACCGACGCGGCGGGGCAGCGGCGGAACGGCGAAAACACCAGCGAGGTCCTGAACGTCGATTGATGCTGAGGCCATCCGGAGAGGATAGCGCGAAACGAACCGCCGGCGCACCCGCAGCTGTGTTAACTTGCCGATAGTTCATTACCAGAGGGTCGCGTGCAGCGGGAACCAATCAACTTGGTTCACTGTCACACTGCGATCATGCCTTAGAGACAAAAAGGAAAAAGGAGAAGGGAGAATAACAATTTCTCCTTTCTCTTTTCTCCTTTCCTATCTCTAAGACTGGCCTCCTTGCGACGAACGGCGTGCGCGAGCTACCTCGCGCGTGCTGGTCTTCCTGACAGCGAGTTCGGCGCGTCGAGGTGCGCCCCGTCGTCGACGCCGACACCCAGACGATCCACGAGTTCACCACCAAGCCATCCGGCGACCGCTCCAAGCATCAGCGCGATCACTTCGATGGCGAATTGCGTGGTTGTGGCGCCCACCTCGGGTGCCGTGCTCCGCATCCACCACACCGCAGCGAAGCCCAGCACAACGATTACGTTGGCCCCTCCGTGCAGCAGACCGATGCGCTTGGCCCGCGTACCCGTCGGAATCGCCCACCAGTCGATCAGTCCAAACACTGCCGCGAGCAAGCCGCCAATGATGCCAGCCGCAATGTTCCAATACGCTGCTGCGGCGAGCGTGGTCGAACCACGCCACAGATCGCTCGCGTCGAAAACGACGGCGGCGATGAACAGCCCGAGAGGCAGGACAACCAGCATTGGATGAATCGGATGACCCAGGACTTTGGCCTTGCTTTCCATGAGCTCTCCTTTGGGCGCGAGTCCGACGAGTCGGTCACAAAGGGGTCAGGATGGTCGCGCTCAGGTCGAGGCTCATCCGTCCGAACGAACCGACTCCTCAGCTCACCCGCTGAGTTACGCGGCGCACAAATCCGGAGAGGTCTTTAGCAAACGGTGGACCGACATCACTTGCCATAGATCCTGGGATTCCACACTATCGAACCGATGTCGATAACAACTGCCGCGCGCGTCAGGAATTCCGGTCCCGTTTTAAACTTCGACGCCGGATTCCCGAATTGCGTCGAATCGAATCCGCCCGTCACAAATGACGTTTCGATTTCCCCGCGCACCAGGTGCGCAAACCACCGGTCTTTCCATTGGCCGACAAGAGCAAGCGGTCTTACGGACACGCTCGCCGGAATGAGCGTCAACCTCCAGAGGGGTCTGAAGTCGTCGTCACTCTCGCCAGAAAAGCGGAGCGTTCCCGCGCCGAAACCGGCATCCAACGAGGGATGCAGACGGAACATGTACAACCCCGAGATCTGAAGGACATGCACCTCGCGTCGATTCTCGGGTGTATCGGCGAGATCCTTGAATCGCAGGTTATCCCTGCTTCCGAGCCGGCCGACGCTCAAGTAGACCAGCCGCTTTGGCCGATATTGCCGCGCCTCTTCTTCGGTGGCATTCTGTGGAATCACCCGCCAACACGGGACGGCCTTGCCATCGCTCACGCAGAGAAGCGGCGAAGAAACAACCCACCCGTAGAACGGGCCCGGCCCGCTCAATTCTTCGAGCCACGCCCAGAAACCCGCATACGCCAGATTTGGCCAAAGAGTAATGATGCCCAGAAGTACGACGAGTCGTCCCCATTTCATACAACGCTCCAATCGTAAAGGGGTTTACGGCCGCGCACTGGCGGGAGTGAATATGCTCTCGCTGATTCCGGTCGTTCGTATCAGCGGATCGTTCTCGCGCACCACCCGGTTTCTCGGCGGACTCGCGTTGGGACAAAAGATCAGCATCTCTGGGCTCGATCTTCCGATCACATAGCATCGAACGCCGTCGTAAGAGACTTGTGGGGCCTTGTTGTGCCAGAGGATTCTATACGGCACCTCATTGAGCAGGAGGATCGAAACAACAATGGCGACGCATGCGGCAAACGATCCCCATCGCTTCCGCGATTGATGCATCCGCAAGCGAATCGCATGGATCAACCCGGCGGCGAAGAGCAACAGCAGCACCGTGAGAACGGCGCGATAGGCGACTTTCCCGTTTTCCTTGGCCGGCCCGAGCCACATGATGGCATCGGCGGGTGCGGTGCTGATGTTGCTGCCCCACGCCTGGATCAACTCATTGAACTGCCATCCAATCGCCGCGAGTGCGAGGATTCCTATGGTCACCAGGCCAGCCTCGAACCCCAGCGCATCATGAAGCGACAGCTTTTCCGCGAGGCGCTGCCAGCCGGCCAGCACACGTCGCTCGGCCGTTCCGGCCGTCTCGGAGAGCGCGAGCAACTGCAGCGCGAATCTCACACCCCACAGCGCACCCGCGGTAAGCGTCGCGTAAGCAAACGGCGCGATAAGCGACCGTGCGCTCCACACGAAGTAAGCTCCTGCTGACTCCACGGCGAATGCGCCGGCACGACCGAGCGTGTTGTTATAGGCCGCGGTCATGATCCACCCGAGAGACCACATCACTGCCGGAATGGCAGCGATGACGGCTGCGACCACCACCCGGCCGCGACGATCACGCGTCCGCCTGGCTGTGTCGATCGGTGCGCCCTCCGTGCCGGCGAGTTCCTGACGAACGTGCACCAATGCATAGGCCATTTCGCCGGCGTTTTGATACCGCATCGCCGGATCCGCCGATAACCCTGTGTGAATCACGTCGCCGAGGCTCGACGGCACACGCGGGTCGACGTCATCTGCACGCGGAACCCGCCGTACAGATGCGAGCAGAATGTCGAAGGGATTAGTCGACTCCCAGGGGCGCCGGCCGGTGGCCATTTCGAACAGAACCACCGCGAGACTGAACAGATCGGTGCGTTGATCGACGGCAACGCCAAGCAGCTGCTCCGGAGACATGTATGGCGGCGTGCCCTGGTTCAACCATTCCGGCCCCGACGCGCTTCCAGGATCGGTCCGTGTGCGGTCCGTAGTCAGCGTCACAAGCGCCATCGCGATACCGAAGTCGAGAATCTTGACCGAGCCATCTTTCGTCACCTGGACGTTAGCTGGTTTCAGGTCGCGATGGATGATGCCAACGCGGTGTGCTGCTCCGAGTGCGTCAGCGAGTTGGCATCCGATCTCCACGACCCGCGCGATCGGTAACGGCTCGCGTCGAAGCACCACGGCAAGACTCTCTCCCTGGACGTACTCCATGACGATGAACGTGCGGCCGTCGTGTTCAACGACGTCATGGACAGCCGCGACCCCAGGATGAGTGATTCGCGCTGCCGCGCGCGCCTCGTTGATCACCCGGTTGCGCAGATTCGGGCCACCCGATTTGCGCGAGAGCACGCATTTCAGTGCCACTGGCCGATCGAGGCGAGGATCTCTCGCGAGAAAGACTTCACCCATTCCTCCACGGCCGATCCGATCGACGACGACATAGGGACCGACGTGGGAACCAATCGTCAGGCCCGATGAATCTTCGTCGATTGACTGTGGAATATTCGCTCGGTCCGGCGGCTGATGCGCTTTGACGAGCGCGAGAAGACCGTCTCGCAGAGCCGGATCCGTGCAGGACTCCTGCAGGAAGCGCTCGCGCTCAACGATCGGACTCTCGAAGGTGGCGGTGATCAGGGCCTCGGTTTGAGGCCACGAAGTTGACGCCATCGCTTGTCTGGTGTGGACGGATACTATGCCCACGCCGGTCCGGTGTAAAGCGTCGGCCGCGGACCCATCGATCGTTTTGGCGACGTGCGATGGCTCTCGGTATTACTGCCTGAAGACTTTCCCATCCTTCATTACGAAGCTCACGTGCTGCAACGCGCTCACGTCCTGTAAAGGATTGCCGGTCACGCCGATGACGTCGGCCAACCGTCCTCGGGCGAGGAGGCCAATCTCGCCGGTCAACCCAACAGAAGCAGCGGCCGACAGCGTGGCGGTGCGAAGCGCAGCGTGTGGATCGAGGCCGATCGACGCGAGATGCTCAAACTCTCGTGCGTTGTCGCCGTGTGGAATGACGCCGGCATCGGTCCCAAAGGCAATCGGCAGCCCCGCGGCCGCCGCGGATCGCATATGCGTCCGCAACGCCGCAAGATGCTCAGGAGCCGCTGCCGACAAGGAAAACAGCGTTGGCAGCTGCCTGATACCCCGCGCTTTCATCATCGTCACGGTTTCCGGTAAGGGAAAACCTGCGTGCGCGACGAGATCCGCTCCAAGCCGAACCGACACACTGATTCCGCCCGAGCTCAACGCGTGAACGGCGACACGCTTGCCGAGCCGGTGTGCTTCATCGATCGCGGCAGCCAGTTCGTCGTCGGTGATTTCATATTTCGAGGGCTCCCGGACGGCGTCCGCCAACCAACCGGTCACGCACACCTTGATCAAATCAACGCCGTGTTCGACGTCCTCGCGAACCCGCCTGCGAAAGGCCTCCGCTCCGCGGACACCGATTCCATTGAAGTCGCATGTTCCTCCAGAGATCCCCAGCCATGGACCTGATGCCACGACGCGTGGACCATCGATTCGGCCTGCCGCGATCGCGTCGCGGAGCGCAACATTCGCGTAGGCTGCGGCCCCCAGGTCTTGCACCGTGGTGAATCCCGCCGCGAGGGTGGCGCGCGCGTTCGCCGAGGGCACACCGGAAAGGGTCAGATGCACATGCGCGTCAATGAGGCCAGGCAGCAGGGTGAGAGTAGGAAGCTGAATCACCGTCGCGTCTGCGGGTACCGCGATCTCGGCATTCGGGCCCGCCGCGACGATTCGAGCCCCAGCAACGACCACCGTGGCGTTCTCGATCAGCCGGTCGCGCTCGATGTCGATCATGGCGCGCGCGCGTAAGGCCACAACTGGCTGCGCCGCACGCGTCGGCAGCACCATCGTGACAAGGCACGCCACCATTGTCGTCAGCGCTCGCCACGGTCCGAGGACATTCCGCCGCGCGTTGATTGGCTTCATGGTTTCGCACCGTGATCGGCAGGTGTGTGCGCTGGGAGGTGATCAGAACTCGAAGACGACTCCACCGGACGGGACGATCGGGAGCAGCGACTCGGTGGTCTCGAACACTCGTCCTGCACGATCCACGCTGTAGGCAGCGTTACGAAGGTTCTTGTGATTGAAGACATTGGCAACTTCCACGAAAACAAGCAGTCGTCGCTTGGACACGTTGAACGCACGATCGGCGCGAACGTCGAGGCGCGAATACGCTGGCAGACGCAACGTGTTGCGCTCGTCATCAAGGCCGTAAAACAATGGCTGACCATCCGTGACCGTCGGCACGCCCAGAGCACGCGAGGCCTCGCCGATGTACCCGACGATGGGAAAGTTCGACCCGTATCTGTACCTCGCGCTCATGCTCGTTCGGCTCGAGAAGCGATAGCTTCCAAACAGGGTCAGCGTGTGGCGTTGATCGGCGTCGGCCCAAAATTGTTCGCCCGTGACTGAATCTGTGTATTCGAGGCGGCCAAATGCGTAGCCGACCCACCCTGAAAAGGCACCTGTGGCGCTGCGGCGAACGACGACTTCCAGACCTTGCGCAACGCCGCCGAGGACGTTGACCCAGGGAGCGTCGATTGATCCTGGATAAATCGCTCCGTTTGACAAACGCTTCGGCTCGGCGCCCGGCGTCCACAGCATGTTCTGCTCTCGCCGACGGTATGCGTTGAACAGAATGCGCGTTTCGTGAGGAAGCAGCTGCTCGATGCCGACATCGAGATGCAGCGCCGATTCCGCCTGCAGTCCACGTCCTCCTCCATGAAGGCCGTGCACCTCGTCGAGCTCGGGAAACTGTCGATAGAGGCCACCGCCTGCGCGCACCCGCGTGTGGTCGTAGGGGCGAAGCTCCGCGTTCACCCATGGCGATGCCGACGTCCTGCGCGTCGCCCCCCAATAATCGATCCGTGCCCCCGAGGTGACCGATACACTCGCGGCGGGGCCGAACCGAACCTGTCCGTACGATGAGCCGGCGGGCGCCCGCTCGTGGTAGCGGTTCAAAGTGACCTGGCTATTCGTCCCGGAAAGCTGGCGCACGCTTGTGCTCTGGCCATCGATGCGCTGGATGTCGCCACCAAACTCGGCGATCACGCGCGCCGACGGCGAGAACAAGGCGTCGACGCGCCAGGCGAGTTCGGAAAACTCAGCCGATCGAAGTTGAGCGCCAGTGCGATTGCGGTTGTCGTAACGCAGTCCGGTTGAATAGAACCGCTGGGTCGCCGCGAAACGCGGAGTCGGGAGATAACGCCACGACAGCGATGTGAGCCAGGCATTGCTGGTCGCACTCCCAATTTCGTTGGCGCCGATATTTGGGTCCCCCTCCTCGAATGTCGCGCGACCGGCAAGCGCCAGCATCGAGACCTGATGCCGGGGATTGAAGTCGTAAACGACTTTCGCCTGTGCATCGATGAACCTGAAGGAGAACCCCGTCTCGGGATCGATGCGATCGATCAGGTAGCCGAGATAGCTCCGCCGCGCCGAGGCCAACCACGAACCCTTTCCCTTGAACGTCGGTCCTTCGCCAAGGAAGGTGACGCTCGTGCCACTCAATCCCGCTCGGCCGTGGAAGCGATCGCGCCGGCCTTCACGAGTTGAAAGATCGAGCTCGCCCCCGGCACGACGGCCAGTGCGCTGAGGGTAGCTGCCGGGAAGCAAGGTGATGCTGCTGAGCGTCTCGCTATTGATCATGGCAATCGATCCGCCATCGGTGATCCCATTGAGCGCGTGCATGAGATACCGCGTCGGCACGCCGTCAACGACCAATCCGACGTACCGGAACGGATCGCCGCGGACGGCGAAATCGCTGTAGAAATCGTCGGTCGCCGTGGTCGAGGGAAGGCTTTGGATCGCGCGAATGGGATCGTCCAGCACGGCGCCGCGCAGGGTCTCGAGCTCGCGACCGTGCAATGAGGTCGCGGCGGGAACGGAATCGAATTCCGAGCGGAGTGAACCCGCGACGGTGACCCGCTCGGTATGCGCGCCCGCGCCTTCGAGGAGTCGAAGCGTGAGATCCAGTGGAACGTCGCCGACTTCGACATCGACTTGCAGAAGCGCGTAGCCGATCATCGACGCGGTGATCGTGTGTCGACCGCGAGAGAGGGTCAGGGTGAATCGGCCGGCCGCGTCGGTTTCAGCCGTCGCCGACTGATTCTGAACGTAGACCTGCACTCCCCTGATGGGCTGTTGCGTGCGATCGTCGATGACGACGCCAGCAACGGTGCCCGTCTGCACGCGCGGAGTCGTCGCGGCTGACATCGCGAAGAGCAGCACACCGGGAAGGGGCCACGTCATCAACGTGTTCTCCTGCCGCAACGCGCCTTAGCCCCCGCGCCACGCT